>Ga0265295_1003836_pt1 | contig 21093 bp, 24 predicted proteins | sample Munlansysbiofilm_FD_192503 | JGI IMG/M metagenome (GOLD analysis project Ga0265295, IMG submission 192503) | Leachate microbial communities from a municipal landfill in Southern Ontario, Canada - Methane capture system biofilm | ecosystem: Engineered > Solid waste > Landfill > Unclassified ... | reverse complement strand
AGAAGTGATGACCGACCACTGGAAGGCATATGCAGAATTTATTCCAAAAAACATTCATACTCGATCAAAAGCTGAAACATATACTGTTGAAGGATATAATAGTATATTCAGGCACTTTCTGGCAAGATTGAGAAGAAAGACAAAGTGCTATTCCAAAAGTCTTGAAATGTTAAAATATTCAGTTCTTCTCTTAATGAAGTACAGGAATAAAGAGATAGATATGTTTAATTAACAATGCCAAAACAAAATGTCCTGCGATCTTGCTCGCAGGAGGTCTTTGTTCAAGCGAATGGGTGTTCTGCACTGTCCTTCTTTGCAAGTGCCTCATCTACAGTAGGAGTTCCCTCAACAGCCCTCTTTATTGCAAGTTTTGTTGCCTCGTAGTTGTACTCATATACCTTGCTTTTGTCTGTTGCATCCCACTGGATGAAAACAGAAACGATTATCAGTAAATTTTCCGCTTCTTCCTTTGGAAGTACGCCTTCTGCAACACTATCCATTACAGCTTTAGCCACCGATGCCTGAGCAGGTCCAAACATCATAATTGCCTGAAATGCGTTCTTTATGGTCACTTTGTTCACAAGAAGAGTTGCAGGTTTTGGTAGTACATTTGGTTCAAGCACTGCAAGCAATGGTGAATGTCCTTTTCTTGGTGATGCAAGTGAGGTCATAAATGCAGTCTCAACTGCACTTCCCTTTGTACCGATCACAAGATCGATATGAGCAACCTCTGCTCCTTCTCCTACTAACGCTTCGCCAATCATACTTTGTGTTATTTTTGCCATGTTTATATCCCCATTTGAACTTTGTAGAAATACCATGCTAAAATATAGGATATTCAAAACCTTAGCTTAGTTTTTTGTAGCATATCCTGAGAAATTTCCATAATGTTATATTCACATAATCTAATTGCCAATAGTAGTTTAAATACTTAAGCTAAGCAAATGCTGATCAGCGAAAAAAATCATTGTAATTGGATAGCATAAGCTTTCAATTGTAAAAAGTCAATCGGAACTAAGCTCATTCAAACTGCTGTTACAAACAAAACATTTAAGGGATTAACCAGCAATTAGCACACAAATGAAAGAGATAGAACTTAATGACCCCTATACCACTCCGTACAAGGGTATATACGCAATATGCGACAGGAACAACGAATATGTAGAGATCATCGAGCATACGAAATGTTATGGCGGTGCCGCATGGTCAAAGTTCCATTATTCACATTCGCCGCTCATTCTGAAAACACGTTCCATTGGTAACATGGTCAGATACATGATAAAAACAGGCAGATGCACTCTTGAACTTAAACCATCCACTGCAGCTGCAGGAATTGAATCGGTTGTTGTGGAAGGAAATGAGGTCCATATCACATATGCCGGGCTTGGTGGAGGCGGAGTAGGCGCCACCAAATGCAGAGCATTTGCGCAGGGTGTGTTAGATTGCAATTACAGCGAATCCGGTGGCGGACGTGCTGCAAAAGGCACAATAGTTGTCCCTAAAAGAGAGAGAGTACTCATAGGCATTGATGACACAGACACCAAGGAAGAAGGAGCCACCTGGACGCTTACCCACAACATAGCAAAGGAACTGGATTGCAACGAATCTGTTTATCTTTCCCACTCACTTGTACAACTTTTTCCAGTATCAGCAAGGACACAGAACTGCGTATCCACTGTACTGGAATTCGGATGTGTGAATGAAGAAGCAAAGCAGGAACTTCTTGAAAGCATAAAGGCGGCACTCCTTAAATACAGCGTTTCTGATGAGACTGGAATGGTTGTGCTCTCAGACTTTGACGCTAAGAAGATGAACAGGTACAGCCAAGAATGCCGTAGCGGTGAGCTAACAAAGGAATATGCCATGCAAAATGCAAAGGACAACAACGTTGATATCTGGCTTGACGGCAACGGTGTCATTGGAGCACTTGCAGCACTGGCATGGTTCGCGCAACCTGATGATTCAGTTAAGCGGACTGCACAATTAGAGTAACAAAAATATGACAGATAATAAGGATATAAACGGCCTTGAAGCTATCTACCTTGCAGCTATTGACAGCAATGTGAGGTTCATTACTGCTGTTGCCGGATATCCCATGACTGCAGTTGCAGATTACTTTTTTAAGGAAAGTGATTCCAACGATTATGATATCCACTGGTTCACCAACGAAAAAGCGGCCATGGAAGCTGTGCTGGGCGCATCGGTCACCGGAAGAAGATCCATGGTATTGGTCAAGCATGTAGGCATAAACCTGCTTTCAGACCCCCTTATGACAGCGATGATGCATACTATCGGTGCAGGACTTGTCATACTTGTGGGAGATGATCCCGGGGCAAAAGCTTCGCAAAATGAACAGGATTCCAGATTCTACGGAGCACTTTCAGAAACCGCTGTTTTTGACCCGGCAACACCAAAAGATGCTTACTTATCATTGCAGCGGGCTTTTGAGCTCTCAGAAGAAGCGAAGGTTCCGGTTATTGTAAGAATTACTGACAGGCTGGACAAAAGAGAGCAGAGTGTAGCCAGAATCGTCAGTAAGAAAGAGGATGCAGACATACCGGAAAAGAAGCTTGACAGGGATATATGGAAATTCACCATGCATGGAAAGCACCAGCGTTTCCACATGGAATCTGAACCTCTTCTTATCCATGAAGCTGAGAATTCGTGCTTCAATCGTATTTCAATTAATGGAGAGATAGTAGGGATAATATCTTCAGGTTATCCTTCGTCAATAGTGGATAACATATTATCCACACAAGTAACATATTCTGATTATTCACACCTGGCACTTGGTCTTGTGTCACCATTTCCTAAAAACATTGTGAAACAGTTCATTGACAAACACAAGCGTGTACTTGTTGTGGAAGAAAGTGAAGCTGTCATTGAATCATATATTAGTACCTGTAACAATGTTCTTGGAAAAAAAAGCGGACATCTTCCTGTGGGCATGATAGAAAAGGAGCATGTGGAATTTGCCCTTGAGAACATAGACATGAATGAGCTCACAAAGTACACAGAGATCCAGACCATTGCCAGCAGAGGGTCAAAACCTATCTGTTGTGATTGCCCTTTCATGCCACTCTACAATGTACTACATGATATAGAGCCAGTCGCCGGAGATATGGGATGCTCCATACGCACAGCACCTGACCCACTCAATGCAGTTAACACAGGGTTTGCGCTTGGGGGTGCAATTTCCACAGCATGCGGATTTCCAGGCAAGGGAATAGCAGTCATTGGAGATTTCGGACTCGCACACTCAGGAATTGTGGGACTCATAAATGCAGTAAATGGTGGTTTTGATATCCTGGTTATTATACTCCAGAATGATATCGCTGCAATGACCGGCGGACAAGAGACAGCTAACCTGTATGATCTTGTGAAAGCCCTTGTACCGGACACGATTATTTTTAATATTGATAATAGTATCAGCTTAGAAGGTTCGGTCAAAACCCAGAACATAATTAAGGATATGATACGGGAAAAACAGGAAGCAAAAGGAGTTTCTGTGATTTACCTCGAAGGAAAATGCACACTGCATTGAACATTTCAGACATATTACTTCGAGAAGTTAACATTCAAGCCAAGAATATCTCGTGAACCGGAGTGAATGGCCTCTGCAATCTCAGCACACCCAATAGCAGCGCTCCACCTGTCAAGTACGTGAACCTTTACACCAAGATGTTTTTCGATCTTTTCCACAACATAGGGAATCTCAGCAACAGATCCCTCTATAATAACCTCACCTGTTGAATCATAATCCTTCAGCAGAATTTGCATACCTGCAATTTCCATGGCAGCAAAGAGAGCCATACTATCCAGTGCATGAATTGCCTTTGAATCCTTGTTTTCAGCTGCTTCAATGAGATCATGCCTGTCTGAGAAAGGAGTGTTCTTGAGAACGCCAGAATGCACAAATGCTTCATTAGCACTCATCTTTCCGGCATCCACATCCCTCAGGGCTTGCACATCAAGAGGACCATGTTGCAATCCAGGTGCAAATATACAGGCATCTATGGCGCCAATGAGTTTGCCATCTGCCACGCCCACTGTTACAGTATTGGAACTTATATCAGAGAGAACGAAATCATTAAAACCAAGAGAAAAGGCATGGTAAGCAATCCCTACTTTCTCCGGACTGGTAGAATGAGAGAAAATATTCAGCCGGGAATCCGTATTACTCCCATCATGGATACCAGGTATAACAACTGCTGGAATCCCGGATGATGCGATTGAATCAAAAACACGACTTCCACCTCCTGTTTTCTTGCCAGCCCCCTCGATACTTTTGACACCCCTGTTATTGACGCTTCGTATGTCCTCAATATCTGTAATAGCATCACCCATGGAATATGTCAGAGCGATAAGAGATATATCAAGACGAGTGATGCCGAAAGCTTTTTCGATTGATGAGAGCAGCTGGGACTCAGTCATATCAACTGCTTCAGTTCGTGGAATCTCCAGTTTCAGCACTTTTCCAGACACTGGAAAAAATGCAGCAAAGCGCATTGCAGTCGTACCGTGATCAATTCCAACGAACATAATATATCACCTTTAATAATCAATCAACAATAAATTGAGTTCTTCCATAATGCGCTTCCCTTCTGTAAAACTGCCAACTGTGGTTACTAAGCGCAGTTCCTGGAAGGAAGTACCACGGGAAAGAAGCAGCCTCAGATTACCCCGCTCATCAGGCCTTTGTACGCGGGCACTCAGCATGCCTCCTGAATTACCTTTTCCTTTTACAGTGATCACCGAAGGTATTATCTTTTTGATCTCAGGATGTTGACTTAACATAGATACTATCTTCTTAGCAGTTCGGCCACCAATTATGGTAGTATGGGAACCGCCAAGCTTGGATTTCGGTTTATTGACCCTATTTGTATTGATAGTATCAGTCATTTCAAGGGGAATGTTGACATATACTATAAAAAATTAGTGGTTGGAACCCATAAGCATCACTTAAGAATTGAAAGAAAAATACAGAGCATAAGATAAAAACAATATTCAGGAAAAATCATATCGCCTGAATATCAGCCATATCTATAAGCTTGACACCTGTAACATTAAGAGTCTTAATAGCTCCCTCGATATCGTTGACCCTTAGAATCAGAAGAGCTTTTTCTGTCTTTGTGACAAAAGCGTATGCATAATCAATATTTATGCTCTTTTCACCAAGAACATCTGCTATTTTCCCCAGGCCACCAGGTATATCTTGCATTTCCACACCCAATACGCTGGTTTCAGAAACTGTAAAACCTGCATCATGAAGAACTTCATGTGCTACATCAGGTTTATCGACAACCATCCTGATGATGCCAAAGTCTCCTGCTTCGGCTATGGTAAATGCCCTGATATTGATGTCAGCCTTCCTGAAGTTTTCTGCAATGTTTGCGAGACGGCCAGGTTTATTCTCAGCAAAAAGGGATATTTGTTTGATGATTTTCTCTTCCATATTAGCACCTGCAATTTTATTAAAAGTTATGTTCTTAGTAAATATTATAACTTTCTGTTGTCTATTACTTTCTTGGCTTTACCCATTGATCTTGGAATAGTTCCGTTCTCAACAAGCTCCACCTTCACAGCAAGATTTAGCACATTTTTAAGTGCTGAAGCAACCTTTTTCTCCAAGGACATGATATCATTGATCTTATCACTGAACGCTTCATCGGTCATCTCTATCTGAACCTTCATGATATCAAGTTCATTTACCCTGTCCACAACTATCATGAAATGTTCACCAACTTCCGGAATATTCATGAGAACTGATTCCACCTGTCCAGGGAAAACGTTGATACCACGGACAATAAGCATATCATCTGCACGTCCCAGAACCCTCATAATACGAGGATGAGTGCGTCCACATTCACATGGCTGCTTGTTGATAACTGTAATATCACCGATACGGTAGCGTATAAGTGGGAGCGCTTCTTTGGCCAGTGTGGTAATTACAAGTTCTCCACGCTCACCCTCTGCGAGCTGTTCTCCTGTCTCAGGGTTTATGACCTCGATCAGGAACTGATCTGCCCAGATATGTATACCATCCTGATGTTGACATTCTGTGCAAAGAGGTCCACTGAGTTCGGATGTACCATATACATCATAGGCTTTGATACCTGTAGCTTCCTCGATCCTGGTTCTCATCTCCTCAGACCAGGGCTCTGCACCAAATATACCCACACGAAGCTGGGTATCATGCTCTATGCTTATACCACTCTGATTTGCAACCTCGTTCATGAAGAGGAAGTATGATGGAGTGCATGCTATTACACTGGAGTTAAGATCCTGCATGAGATTCAACTGTTTTTCAGTATTCCCGGAACTTGTCGGAAGAACTGTGCAACCTACTTCTTCAGCACCATAATGTAAGCCAAGACCACCTGTAAAAAGGCCGTATCCATAACTTATCTGTATAACATCACCGCGTCCGATACCAAGTGACGTAAGTGCCCTTGCAAGGGACGTAGCCCACTGATCAATATCGTTACGAGTGTATCCGACCACAGTATGTTTTCCGGTGGTTCCTGAAGAAGCGTGGAAACGAACGAGTTGTTCATTGGGCACACAGAACATACCTGTTGGGTAGGTATCCCTGAGGTCTGACTTATATGTAAAAGGCAACTTTTTTAAATCATCCAGTGACTGGATATCCTCTGGCTTAACATTAGCATCGTCAAATTTCTTTTTATAGAAATCTGAATGCTGATATACATAATTCACCAGACTTTTTAGTCTCTTTTCCTGCATTTTATCCAGTTCATCAACTGGCATCCTTTCAACCAATGGGTTCCAGTACTCTATCATCTAATCGCCTTTTATTAGATTATTCTGATCATTGAGATTCTTCGTTCAATGAATCACATATAGAGGGATTGGGTTTCCCTCTGAGGATATCACGTATCCTGTATTTGCATTCAAAAATGATGATACCCATATCAGCAACTACATCTATACCAGCAGCTCCTGCATGCCCACCTCCGGTACCTTCATAGTTCTTACTAATATCTTCCATTATCTTACCCAGATTCACACCTGCTGCAACTGCCTCACGTTTAGCTCTTCCGCTAACTCTTATATTGGCATCACGTGAAGTACCAATAAGAGCAACATCTGCACCAATATTAAGGAACATAGAAGACGCAGCACCTCCAAACGAGTTTACGTGAGAATCAACCACAAGCCAATCATCAATTCTTTCAATGTTTGCCCTTGTTGCACATTTTAACATTGCGATGCGCATTGATATATCCTGAGGAGTTGAAGCCATCATTTCCAGTACATCAGCATACTCTACTCCACTGGTAGCTATTATCTCGGAAACCGTCTTGAAAGTTTCCTGTGTGGCATGTTTAAAATGTCCTGTATCGGTAATTATACCGGTCAAAAGACCCATGGCAGTGCGACGCATTATGGGAGCACCCATGGATTGCAGAACACCAAAGACCATTTCTGCAGTGGATGTTGCATGACGATGAAGGTAGAATTCAGCATTTTCAATTAAAGCTGTAGTAGCGTGATGATCTATCACACAATACTTACCAAGCTTGATATCGTTGAGCTGAGAACTGGTAGAAGTGTCAACTACCAGAGTAATATCATACTCGGATGGGTCAGGTTTTTTAACAACATCAATGTTGAGTTTATCTATAAGAAGTGAAGCAACTCTGTTGCATCCATCCACAAGACCGATCGTCCCACCCAATGCCTCCGAAAGAGCAAACGCACTGCTCACTGCATCTGGATCAGCATTCCGATGGCAAAGATAAAGAATATTATTGTAATCCAGAAGTTTATTAAAAAACTCCGTTTCTTCAACTTGCATGGAAACCTCTGAACATTATCATCTACTTACAGTGATAATGTCATCAGATAGGAAATAGGCTTATTGAGCCTGGTTCTCCATAGACTGTTCAATCTGTTCCTGAAGTTGTGTGAAGCGTTTGGAGACTCGTTCTTCCTGTCTTGAAATTGATTGTATTCTGAGTGAAAGTGTCTCAACTTTTTCGTTTAATTTAGAAACGGATTCTTCCTTGCTGGACTTTATCTGTAATTCGCCTATGCTGCGATAAATAACAACATCATCAGGAAGTTTATCCAACTCTTCCAGTGCCATTTCAGATTCTTTTTTCATGGTCTCTATCTGGGATTTTTGCATAGCCAGGGACTGTGCCTGCTGTTGAACCTGCTGCAACTGAGTTATTTGGTTCTGTATCTGTGGGGGTATTTGTGTACTCATTTGGTTTCACCTGGCATATCAATAAACCTAAAGTGATTTTAATGTTTCTATATACACAGAAGCAATAAACAACGATGTAAAGAGATGATACAGATACAAAACAGAAAGCAAAAATGTAGGAAGCTATTATTCAAATACACTCATAGCAGACAGGATGCTGTTTCGGATGCAACCTGAATTAGACGTAGCCATGTGTTAAGGGTTGAGCGCATGGAAACAAGGTCATCGGATCTAACGCTAAGATAAAGCGAATTACCTTCAAAGAATATATCAACAGAAGACCTGTCAGTTATCATTGTCTCAAGTTCTGGTTTCAGGGAACGATAAATAGAAGGAGCTGCAGGTGTTTCAAATATAGAATTGCTGATTAAGAGCAATCTTCATCACCATTATATATTTTATGACTTTTTATCCTCAGACTGAACAGCACTTTTTCCTGTTCCTTGAAATCCATTTTATCCCCGGAAATATCCAGTGATAATAAGGCTAAGGCCGGAGAATCCTTTGGGCAACCTGGACAGAAAATATCAGATACAACGGGCACAAGCTCGCCATCCCCTCTTATTGAAGGAATTGAATCTGATTTTCGAGGATATGAAAAAGCCGCAGATAATACTGAAATGTGAAGTGACAATACACAGTAACCCTCATGATCGTAAAAAACCATGCTACCAGGGTTGCCATGATATTCGCCTACTATTATAAGAGGAGCGCCATGAGAAAGGGCTAAAACCTCACCTATACCCATCTTACCACGGTTGGCATATTCACAAGCGAAAAAAGATGCCAGATGCTTACATAGCGTACGCGTACCGGCAGAAGGTTTGCGAGAAGAAGTGATTAACATCGCTTCTTACTCTGCTTTGATGCGCTTGATGGATGTTGGACGTTCTTTCACAAGAATACGGTGGCCACAGTATGGGCAGCGGATACCAGTATACTCATAATCGATCTCAACATTTCTTTTGCATCTTGTACATTTATAGGCCATATTCACCTACTCGAGTGCTTCTGTTGCTTTCTTAACTGAACGTGCAACTGTCTTACCTACATTGGTCTGAGGCAGGAAAGTTCCACCTGCAAAGGTATAGTCACATTTTGTACATTTCCATATACCAGTGCCTATTCTTTTGACTGTAGGGCGTGCACATTGTGCACACTTGTGAGGCATACGCCTCTTTTCTTCAAGATCTGCTATTAATTTACGGTCCTTCCTACCATATCGTGTACCAAACCTACCAGCGGCTCTGGACACTCGCCCTTTTCTTGTATACTTTTTTGCCATGAATCTTATCTCCTTGAAATAGTGTGAAATAAATTATATTGAATCTTTCTGTTTAGATATTTAACAGATGAGCTTCTCTTAGTTCTGATGCTTTCTGGCATGCCAAAGACACAGCCTTTAACAACTGCTCTTCAGTAAGTGCACCGTCACCGCTCTTTTGCATCCCCGATATAGAACCATCCTGATTTGAGATGATCGTTATACGGGTATCGCATGCAGTCTCTTCATCAAGACCAGGATCAAGCATCATCTCGCCGCCAATATCTACCAGTGTAATAGCAACAGGCATATCCCTGATAGGCATAGGCATGTCCTCTCCACGTCCCTCACGTCCACCAGGAACAGTGGAAGTCAACAGGGCAGCAATTGCACCCAGAGAGGCAGCATCCTGAATGTTCCCGCAGTTATTGAGAACATGGATGTCAATAAATACCATCCAAACTTCTTCTCCTTCCGTAATACACAACTTACTTAAATCAATTGCGCCTGATTCACGAATACCCCTGTCGGCCACACGAGCCATCTCTATTGCATTCTCTTTTGGTGGACCGGCCTCAAAATCAGGAGAAGCAATTGGATTTAATTCCATGCTTGTAATAATGACACCTTCACCTGCAGAATCAGGGAACGGGGTACCTACCTGAACTTTAACACCTACCAGGATCTCTGTATCTCCCAGTTTGATCCATGCAGATCCCTCTGCTTTATCAATTACATTGGTCCTGATATCTATATTTCTTATTTCATCAAAGGTACGGCCATCCTCACGTTTCCCTTTGAGCATAAGGTTGTAAATATAATCTTTCTTAAGTATAGACATTGATTCATTACTCATGATTACCACATCCCTCAGACAGTCTCTTCATCATCTTCGGGGACATCCTCACCATTGTCATCAGGAATATCCTCTTCATCTACGTCCTGGAAAGAATCTTCTTGCTCTTCCACAGATTCAACTTCATCCTCTGTTTCAGCATCTTTTACATCATCTTCCATTTCGCCTTTTTCTATGCTCGCAAGATCCTCAGACGTTTCATCCTCTTCTGAAGACACCAATTCAGATTCAACGAGAGCGGAAACATCGTTATTTTCCTTATCATCAGAGATTTCCACATCTTCCAGTTTGCTAAATTTGTTCCTGAGAGTCTCCTGCTGTATCGCAAGGATCTCATGACAGCCATCTTTACACATTTCAATTGCTTTTTTGAATTCTTCCTGTGTTATATCGCCATCCATCTGCAAAAGGGTGATTTCACCATCAGAAGTCATAGCCATTGGAATATCAGCATCACCATAATTATCTTCAGGCTTGTTAAGGTCAAGCACCAACTGGCCATCGACCTTACCTACAGCGCATGCAGAAATAAGTCCCTTCATAGGAATACCGGCATCTGCAAGTGCCAAAGAAGCTGCATTTATAGCTGCTGTACGGGTTCCGGCATCTGCCTGAAGCACTTCAGCAAAGACATCAATAACAGCACCAGGATAAAGATGCGTAAGAACAACAGGCTCAAATGCCTCGCGGCTTACTTTTGATATTTCGATACTTCTTCTGTTTGGACCAGGCCTTATGCGGTCTTCCACAGAAAAAGCTGCCATATTATAACGATATCTTATCAATGCAGAATCTGCTTTCTGCAATCTTCTGGGATGTAGTTCCCTTGGGCCATATACAGCCGCAAGAACCTTGTTATTACCCCATTCCAGATAACATGAACCGTCGGCCCTGGAGAGTACACCTATCTCCATTTTCATAGGCCTGATCTCATTAATACGCCTTCCATCAAGACGTAATCCATTTTCATCAATGAACTTTTCAGGTTTATCACTCATATTAATTCTCCAATGTTTGGTTTGCACATTTTCCCTGCTGACTAAAAAGAGATAGTTCTGGTTTAATTATCATCATCCAGCAATGTATCCACTTTTCTGCGGGTTTCTTCCCTGATCTCGTATTTATCTTCCGTATCCACAACGAGATCATCTTCCAAAACAGTTCCATCCTTCTCAGAAACAACATCATCTTCATTTTTCAAGAATTTAGAGATCCTCTCTGTCAAACCAGAAGTATGAGAATGTTTCATTATAAGCTCAATAGCCTCATTGAGAAGGTCCATTTCAGCATCATTACCATTAATCCATATCCGCCCATTCTGACCTACAAATATATCGCAATTTGTTTTTTTCTTAAGCATAGAAACCATAGAACCACCATGTCCTATGATACGCGGGATCTTTGTAGGAGTTACTTCAATAACCCGGCCCACATCAAGAGCCCTTAGACCACGGTCCCTCATACTCAGTTCGACCTTCATGGATGAATTTACATCTTTTATACGAAGCAAAGCTGAACTACCAACACCCATAATTTCCGACATCTTGTCAGATTCCACACGTCTGGGATACTCCGAAACGTGCAACAGGCCATCGTATGGAGAACTGATATTAAATATCCAGTTAGAAGGAGTTACCCCAATAACCGTGGCAATAACATAGTCCCCGGGAGATGGAATGTATTTCCCGGTAAAAGGAATTACAGATATTTTATTTTTAGTATTCTTTACTCCGTATAAAAGGGAATAGACTTTTCCGTCCTTTACATAGGTACCCGGACCGGAATCAGTCTTGTTTTCGGACAATAGCTGTCCGGGAATTACAATTTCACGTTCCATTATGCAGCCTCATAATAATTTAGTTTCAGCATCCCCTTTTGAAAGATGATTGACAAGGCCATAGAAATCGGTCTGCATACCTGCAGGCATTTTTACAACTGCCACCCATGAACCATCATTTTGCCATTCATTCCTGACAAGGGTTGCAAATTTAGCAATATCCCCATAAGCTTTTGCTGCGTATTCACCTGGTATCCTTACAGCAACATCGACTTCCTCGAACCTTATAGGTATTATCGGACGAATGGCTTTCATGACAATATTTACCTGCTCATCAACGCCTTTGAGAGGATCTATATGGACCTTAGCTTCCTCCATTGCCTTTTCGATCCTGGCAGGTGGATGAGGGGCTTTTGTCTGGGGATTAATAGCATTTTGTGCAATAAAAGTAATGACTTGTCTGGTCTTCTCTTCCAAAATTCGCTTTCTTTGTTCTTTGGTTAGCTGGAGTTCACCTTGCATAAGTATCTGCTCAGCTACTTCCAGTACCTCATTGGTTCCAAAGGTAGTCAAAATGTCAGATTCCCCAGCCTGGTCACCTTGATGAGCATCATAGAATATAGTCTCTACAGCGATTATACTCCCCATGTCGAGTTTCTCACCTCTTTTCAAGGCAAATGCACCCTCAGGTTCAACAAAGACTTCAAAATTATTCTTTCCTTTTTTGAGTCTTGCGATCACAGACTCATCAAGTGATACCATATTAATTCACCCCATGACATAAGATATTAGATTTATTCAGTGCTTTCTTCCTGACTTTCAGAGTCGTCTTTCTTTTCTTCTTCCTCTGTACCTTTAAGTTCTTCGCGAATTTTTGAAACATAAGCTCCAACTTCTTCTTCAGACAACTTTCTGAACTGACGATCATCAAGGGTCACAACACCAAGTTCCAGAGTAGATGCATCTATTTTTCCTTCTGTTGAAGTGTAGAGCGCTTTCATGCCCAACATGATAGCAGCATCCATGTCCATATCATCCTTGTAATCTGACTCAAATATTTCCATAAAGGCATTTCTACTAGCTCCAATAGCTGTTGCCTTGTATTCAAGCAATGCACCGCTTGGATCTGTTTCAAATAGGCGTGGTCTGGAATCATCAACGCCTGCTATCAGAAGAGCAGTACCGTAAGGACGAACACCACCATACTGAGTGTATGTCTGTTTATGATCACAAATTTTCTTGGCTATCACTTCAACGCCTATTGGTTCATCATATGATACCACATTCACCTGAGCCTCTACCCTTGCCCGGTCTACAAGAGCACGAGCATCAGCTACCAGTCCTGAAGTAGCAACACCAATGTGACCATCTATCTGGAAGATCTTCTCAATGGATTCAGCTTCTATCAACCTGCTTGTGATTCTTTTATCCACAAGCAATACCACAGCATCCTTTGCTTTAATTCCTGCTGCGGTTGTACCCCTCTTAACTGCCTCTCTTGCATATTCGACCTGAAAGAGACGTCCGTCTGGACTAAAAACAGTAATGGCACGATCATATCCCATCTGTGGTGTCATTTGCATCTTCACTTCATCTCCTAATTTATTTATGAATAATAATAAAATGTATACGATAACTAACTGAAATATGCTTTCTATTTATACGATAACTGGCTGAAATATGCTTTCTATTCATTTATATGTGACTGTTCTTCGGGATTAAATACATCCGCACCCTCTAAATACTTTTTTGTTGCTCCAAGAACCGTACCTGACACACCCAGAATATGAAAAGTAACCCTTTTTCCTTTTACGTTGGTAATTGTAGCAAGAGCAGCACGTGTTTGCCATACATGTTCCCGTTCACAATTAACTACACCTTTAAGGCCATCAAAGGCAAACAGCCATATGCTGCATTCGCTTGAACCAAGATCTCCAAGCAAACTACCGGATGCAGAGAATATCTCCCTTATCAGTTCATCCCTACTCACCTGAGCATCAGCAATAAGTTCAAATGCAAGATACCTTTTATTTTCCCGCATAGTGGGAGGAAGCACCTTCATGCATTATCACCCTCATCCAAACTAACAATATCCGAATGAACGCTGACTATTTCCACACCTTCAAAAACGTAATTAGCAGAAGGACGGTTCCTGGATATAATAGATTCTGGGGTGGTTGAAAGACCACAAATAGCTTCTTCACGCGTCATACCAAAAAGCCCTGCAAGGGCAATCAACTCCCTGGGAGCTCGCAAGTCATAACATGACCTGGCATTACTGCTGAGCAAAAAAGGAACATCATACTTGCGTACAAGTTTCAGATTCTTCCTGAAATTAGACAATGCTTTTACCCTTTTTCCACCACGATAATGTATAATGTCACCAAGATCAAAAGAAATTGCTACATCATTCTCGTTTGCAGATCTTGCAAGTACATGATTAAATCCATTGTCCTTTAAGGATCCAAAATTAGAAAGGACATCTACATTTGAATTTTCTACAGCTGCCCGATTTATGCTTTCACTGCCTCCGTGGACAATTATAACATCGTACATTTTTCGATATTTACCTATAAGCCCATGCAACTTTGAAGCATTATCCACATTCAGCTCGACTCCGCTGAAAATCTCAAAGTCATCAAAACAAGCAGATATTTTAGAAGAACACGAATTTGGAGAATTGATAATAGCAATGCCCTTATAGCAAAAATGTTTTGAAAGGGCAGCCATTTCTTCAATCGTATTTTTACCATCAGGTTCAGAATAGACGCTCAAATCGTAGAAATTGGATCTAGCCAAATAATTCCTCCACGATCTGCCCCGCAAGAACACGGTTTTTAGGATAAGTAGCTATCTTTAGCTTTACAACTATAGCATCAGAAGAAGAACTCAATGCCAATTTTCCCAGAGAAGCTGCCTGTTTGTCAAACCTCATATGGAATAATTGATCCTCATCCAGCCTCTCAGGCATCTCACTGCGAAGACGCTCGATGTCATCAGGAGAAAGATGCTCCCGGATGAAACGGGCAATCTTTACAGTGTCAGATTTGCGAGTGATCTGCGAACTGAGCATCACAGAAGAGTTGCCATAATGACCTTCAATGTCTGTTACATCTACAAGTTTATCAGTAACAGCATCTTCGAATCTGCCTGTGGCATTCTGTAAAAAGAAGTCCAGGGCATCACGTACCCTGGAAATATCCTCAGTTGAGTGCGCGATCACGCGCAAGTTAATATAATGGATCACTTGCCCCTTTAAAGGTTTGACCTGATACTTGGTCGGTTCTTCTCAGTGCCTGTTCCACGTGACATCATTCCTCTGCCCTTGCGGCCTGCACTGGTCTTACCACGGTTTACACGTCCTTTATGAGTGTTGTTGCATATCCAGTTGAGATTCTTGTCACTTTTTATCACAGGATGGCTTGGGTCTACAAGAATTACCTCGTACCACTTGAATTTACCATCTTCACCAACCCAATAAGAGTTGAGAACTTCCATGTTAGGGAACTTTCTGCCTGCACGCTCTTCAGCAATTCTCTGAATGCTCTTTCTGGCAGTGATCTTGTTCTTGCCCATGTGCTGAGTACGCCTTCCTCGGATATATCTGGACTTTCTCAGACCACCTCTGCGCACATGTACACGAGCTACAATGATACCCTGCTTAGCCTTGTATCCAAGGGAGCGAGCACGGTCTATACGGGTTGGGCGTCTGATCTTTGTAACAGACCCTTCCTTTCTCCATTGCTGAAGTCTTTCCCATCTTAGTTCATGGACATATGTTGCGTCCGGGTCTTTCCATGCGTCTCTTACGTATGCGTAAAATGATTTTGACAATTTGTTCACCTTAGTTTCATTTCTAGTTTCACGGTTCAGCTTTTGTAAAGCTACATTCCCACGGGACTTATCCCGACAATGAAACAGGACTACTACTTAACGTAATTGAATTTAAACCTTTGCACCACCCAACAAAAAAAACAAAAAATTCAGAGTAAAACAGAAGTAAGAAAATGATATGCAGCATTAAAAATCAATACATTGAACTAAGGCAATATCATATGCTGTACAACAAAAATTATTTTGAAAAATGAAGAGAAGGATAGCAAATGTCCCATTACTGATCCTTAAAAATGCAATACACTTCAAAAATGCATTACCTTACTGGAATTTACTTAGATCTTCACCAGAACACAAGATTCCGGTAATATTGTCATCCATGTCTTTTAGAACAACATTATACCAGCGTACTGAAACTTCTTTTCCATCTTTTGTAAGGACAGAATGTTCCATGAATTCCGGCAACTCAGATTCACCATTTAAAGCCCCTTCAAACTTCTCCCTGACATTTTCCCTTTGTGCTTCAGGAACAAGTAATTTAGAAAAGTCATGGCCTATCAGTTCAAATTCACTATAACCCAGAATGTCGTTGCCTTTTGCATTAACAAGATTGACCTTCATATCCCCGTCAAGAACAAAAATAATAAAACCGGCAATATCCAGATAGTTCATTGCTTCATTTCTTTCAGCAAGAATCTTATCCTGGAGATGTTTCATTCTTAAAAGAGATCTGACCCGGGTAACAAGCTCGAGTCTGTTTACAGGTTTGCCAAGGAACTCATCAGCTCCCACCTCTATTCCTTTGATACGATCATCTTTGCCGGATAATGCAGTAACCATAACAACTGGAAGGAACTGGGTTTCAACAGATGTTTTCAAAACCCTGCAAACCTCATACCCATTCATATCAGGCATCATCACATCAAGCAGAATTATGTCGGGCTTTTCACTTTTCACCTTATCCAGTGCTTCCTGCCCACTATATGCAGGAATTACTTCATAGTCTGACTTAAGGTAAAGGCCCATTAACTCAACTATGGCCTGTTCGTCATCAACAATGAGTACTTTATTCCTATACGACATAAATAAATAGGCTCCCTGTTTACACATGAATTAAATAATTACATTACAATATTACATTACAATATAACTCTGCTGGTGGATATCATATCACATCTTGTTACACAATTAAGCATATAAATTCACATTGTAATATAAATCTGCTGGTTAATATTATAGTTACACAATTAAGCATACATTAGTCGAACTATTTTTTACTATCAGTTATATAGTTCTATCCATATATATGGTTTAGCCATAGAAAATAAATATTACCATAGAAAACGAACATTACAGAAATGACAAATGCTACAAAAAATTAATGTGGGGCTGGTGAGATTCGAACTCACGATCGACGGGTCTCTCCGAACAGCTGCAAAAACAGCATTCAGTTAATGAGCACATATCAGTGCTCCAACGGTTCCTCACAAACCAACCCCGTCGGGTTAGTCTCAGTAGACCCGTTGTTCATCATTTATCCGCTGGAGCCCATCGCCATGCCGGACTAGGCCACAGCCCCATAAATTCGAGCATTACCCCCAGAATACATCTTATCAAAGATATATTTAGCGGTACCATTGCCCCGATATTACATATTTTCGCTCGCAACCCGGTCCAAATCACCAAATTTGCACAACTCAGTACAGAGTTCCTCGATCTTTGAGCGTATCTCTTCCAAGGAATGACCGAACATGCTCGCCAGATAGATAGCTCCGCCTGCACCCACACCTTCTTTGACAAAACCAGCGTCATATTGCTGCAAACCCTTGAATGAAGATTTACCGAATTCTGGATCAACACCTTCAAAAATAGCACCTAACGCACCTGCAATTTCTGTGAAATTGGCAGACTCGTCCTGCACAACATAAGAAGTAGTAACAATTTTGATGTTACCTGTGGAATAACCCAGGTGTTTGATTACAGCAAATATAGAAGCCATCTGAGTGCCACCTGCAAGAATAACAGGAGTATCTCCAAGACCGGCGGCAATTCCTGCAACAGCAACCATCATTGGATCTCCAACAGATGCCACCGCCTTGAGAGGATCCCCTCTTAGAGAACCAAACGTAATAGAAGACGATTTTAAAGCATCATCTACAACCTGTTTTCTGAGACTCAGAGGGTTTGAACTGGAACTACTACTAACATTGCCATCATAACCCAATGACTGAAGCACTGCATTAGCAGTTGTAGTCCCTGCAGGAATACTCTCACCGATCACAATAAGATCATGGTTTTTTGCAAGTTTTTCGCCAAGTTTGAAAGCATTTTTGAATGCAGTTTCAACATTATGTACAGCAATAACTTTTCTGATATCATCGCCAGGCAATCCATCAATGTCAATAAGTGGCACCTGTTTTGCCGGAAGAACTTTTAAGCCTGCATTCACAAAAACATGTGGAATACCCGTAATCGATAGCGATGCACGAGTAATAAGTGCAGGAGTGGGCGTATCATATGGAGGTGTCATTGGCAAGATCGGAATATCAATGATAGTCCCCGTTTCAAGGATTTCCGCATCTCCTGCAGGCGTGTAATCTGTTAGTTTTGCAGTCTTGCCTGCAGCAGAGAGGCCTTCGATATAAGCAGTTTCTGTATTTGCAAGAACACATACGAACAACGGTTTTTCAGGTAACCGGACTTTTTCTGGTGCTAATGTATCCATACCAATCATCCAGATGTATTTTATAGGGAGTATATGTCAGTTTCCAGATAAGGTTCAGTAAGTCCTGGCAACATAAACCTGAGTATCTGCATCTTTACCACATACAGGACATTTACCTGAGCAACCTTCTGTTTGTTCAGTAAGTATACCAAGTATGCCTGCACCGATCTCTTCCTCTAGCTTCAGGCCACATTCCTTATTGCCACACCAGAGTACCTTTGCAATTCCCTCTGTGAGTTTTCCCTTAATTGCAGCAATGTCCTCACAATCGAAAATACGCTCCTGAACACTTGTCTTTGCCTTTTCATACAAATTCTCATGAATTTCATCAAACAGGCACAGAACTTCATCTGTGATATTGTCAAGAGATACCTGCAGCTTCTCGCCAGTATCACGACGTACAAGCATTGCAGCATTATTTTTAAGGTCCCTTGGACCAAGTTCCAGTCTCACAGGAACGCCACGCATTTCCCATTTATAATACTTAGCACCCGGGCGACTGTCACTGACATCCATCTTTACACGAATACCTGCAGCTTCAAGAGCACCCATTACTTCCTCACATGCTTCAAGGACACCTTCAGGCTTCTTGAAAACGATAGGAATTATTACAACCTGTACAGGAGCAACCGCAGGAGGAAGCACCAAACCTTTGTCGTCTCCGTGTATGGATATCATGGAAGCTATGGAACGTTCTGAGACACCATAACAGGTCTGATAAGCATAGACCTGTTCACCTTCTGCATCCTCATAGGTTATATCAAATGTTTTGGCAAAATTATCACCAAGATGATGAGCCGTGCCTACCTGTAAGGTCTTGCCATCGGGCATAAGGGCATCCGTGGCTATTGTATAGTCAGCCCCAGGGAACTTATCCCAATCCGGCCTTTTAGATGCAAGAACAGGAACTGCGAGTTGACGGTAGAACTCAGTATACAGCCTTATGGCCTCATCCACCTGCGCAGCTGCGTCATCCCAGCTTGCATGAACAGTATGTGCTTCCTTGAAGGAGGTGATCTCACGCAGCCTTATAAGAGGACGTGTGTGCTTAGTCTCATACCTGAATGTGTTAACTATCTGATATAGCTTAAGAGGCATGTCCGCATGGGACCTTATCCACAACTTATACATTGGATAGATAGCAGTCTCACTCGTAGGACGAAGTGCCAGTTTAACATCCAGCGGAGAAGTACCTCCGTGTGTTACCCAATAAACCTCCTCTTCAAACCCTTTTATGTGTTCGGCCTCTTTCATAAACTCATTTTCCGGAATGAGAAGCGGGAATAATGTTTCTTGATGATCCTTATCAAGCAACTTACGAATGATATCGTAAACATTTCTCCTGATGTTGAAACCAAAAGGGAACCATACATATAATCCTTTGACAGGATAACGTACGTCCATAATCTCACCTTTCAGTAGAATGTCATTATACCATTCACTGAAATTCTCTTTTGAAGGAAGCGCAGCCTCTTTTTCTTGCTCTGCCATGTGTTCACCTGTTTATACATGATTTTGGCTATATTAACAAGTACATTGCTTATAGGCATTTCCTTTCCGGAAGGGAAGAAGCCTCTACTTACTAAAAGAATAAAATTAATAAAAATTGAACAAAAATGCCAGATAATGCCTACAGATGGTCTTTTTTCATGCAAAGGAACCAGTCAATGCATCTCATATCATCACCTGGCCGGTCAGATATTTCCTTTGCATCAGTCCATGTAACAGGACAGGGCGCAATAACGTCATCTCCGGGTAACCAGCCTTCTGGAGTTGAAACATTTGCACTGTCCGATTTTTGTATGGCGATTAAGAGACGTTTTACCTCATCCATGCTCCTCCCATTTGAGAAAGGATAATAAAGCACAGCTCTTATTTTGCCCATGGGATCAATGATAAAAACAGCACGTATCGTTTCTGTAGTAAATTCCTCAATTGGCAAAACTCCCCCTGATCTTTCAAACTTCTCGAGAATCGCCTCGGGAGTATAATGAGCACTAGGATGGATCATGCCATATTTACGTGCAACCTCCATCCTCTGATCCTCGATAATCGGGAACATCACATCTATATTCTTGAGGCCTTTGTATTCGATCCTGTCTCGTATAGTCTCAAGCCATGCGATATGAGAGTAGACACTATCAACTGAAAGACCAATGAGTTCCGTATTAATCGACCTCAGTTCTTCCTGCATAGTGGCACATTTTATGAATTCCGTGGTGCAGACCGGAGTAAAATCAGAAGGATGGCTAAAAAAGATAATCCATTTCCCTTTATCTCACTTTCCGCACGTATCCCTTCAAACATAATATCTTTTGCATTCGTTTCCCATTAGATTTAAAATATCCCATAATTCATCAGTCATATTTGCCACTTTCCTCTCAACCACTTTATCAAGCCA
>Ga0265295_1003835_pt1 | contig 21098 bp, 16 predicted proteins | sample Munlansysbiofilm_FD_192503 | JGI IMG/M metagenome (GOLD analysis project Ga0265295, IMG submission 192503) | Leachate microbial communities from a municipal landfill in Southern Ontario, Canada - Methane capture system biofilm | ecosystem: Engineered > Solid waste > Landfill > Unclassified ... | reverse complement strand
TTAGGCTGTATTTCGAAATAAATATTTTCTTAAAACCTAACTTTGAGGCTTCTGCTATTCGCTGATCAACCCTACTAACCTGCCTTATCTCTCCCGATAGGCCAACCTCTGCAGCAAAACAATAGAGACTCGGAATGGTTAAATCGAAATTGGAAGATAGAACGGCTGCCACAACGGCCAAATCCATTGCTGGATCGGTAACCTTAAGTCCGCCCGCAAGATTCAGAAAAACATCCTTCGCTGCTAGCTTAAACCCTGCTCTTTTCTCCATAACCGCCAGTAACATATTTAGGCGACGAGTATCGTATCCGGTTGATGATCGTTGTGGTGTACCATACGCAGCAGTGCTCACTAGGGCCTGCGTTTCAATTAGAAACGAGCGACTACCATCCATCGATGCGGATATGGCAATTCCACTCAACTCCTCTTCACGATGCGAGAGTAAAATCTCCGAGGGATTAGGAACTTCAATCAGCCCTTTCGACTGCATCTCAAATATCCCTAGTTCTGAGGTTGACCCAAACCTATTCTTTATTGATCTTAGGATACGGTACATGTAATTGCTATCGCCCTCAAACTGAAGTACGACATCTACAATGTGCTCAAGCACCTTAGGGCCAGCAATACTTCCATCCTTGGTAATGTGCCCAATCATTACAATGGGTACACCCGTAGTTTTTGCATATCGTAATAAGGCTACAGCACACTCGCGCACTTGCGATACTGAACCCGGAGACGAATCAATAGTATCAGTATATAGTGTTTGAATTGAATCGATAACTAACAGATCTGGCCCTATATTTTGCGATTGGGTAAGAATATTATCGAGTAGTGTTTCGTTCAGAATTAAACAGTTCGACTCGCCATCGCTAAGCCTATCGGCTCGCAGTTTAACCTGCCTTGCGCTCTCCTCGCCCGAAACGTAAAGTACTTTTAGCTGATTCAACTTTAGGGCAAGCTGCAGGGCTAACGTTGATTTTCCTATGCCCGGCTCACCCCCAAGCAATACTAACGAACCTGGTACTAAGCCTCCACCTAAAATTCGATTTAGCTCATCAATACCTGTATTAAGCCGTCTTTCATTGCTCGACTCAATTTCTCTTAAGGGTTTTGGGACTGCACTTCGCGATACATCCACCAAGCCAGCACGTGGCTTGCTTTGGCTTACACGTTCCTCAACATAGGTGTTCCACTCTCCGCACGAAGGACAACGGCCTACCCACTTTACGGATTCAGCACCACAATTTTGGCAAACGTAACTGCTTTTAACTTTTGCCATATGGCTAATTATTTGAGTATTATTTTATACTCAACAAATATGGTGAAAATAAAGGAAAACTATTTATTGAATTTAAAAGAAGTTGAGCAACTCAGGGAAGCGTTACTTTAAAAATTCTTTTTGCGTGATTGGAGAAAGAAGTACACAGCAAATACAAGCCCGAGGATAACTATGAGTAGAGTTTGCGACTCGTGTGAAATAACGGCATAAACCAATCCGTCTTCCCATGAAATGCCATATATTCCGAGTGCCATGGCAATTATAACATGGAATGCTCCAAATCCGCCCTGTACTGGTGCAGCCATACCAAGCGTGCCAACAACAAGCAAAAAGAAACCATCAATTGCGGAAAGTCCACTTGTTGCCTGAGTTGCAAAAACCAGCATCCAAGTCATTAACCAATAAAGAAACCAAAGCAAAAGGGTATAACCCAGAAAAGCCCATCGCTTTTTCATGGTAAAGGCCGATTTTAGCCCATCAATGAGTCCCCGCCAAAGGCTTACTAATTTTAGATGAAACTTTTGGCCAAAGGCTTTGCGTTTGATCATTACTGCCAAACCTGCTAAAGCCAATAAAGCAATAGCAATAAATAATGGAGAGTTTGAAAGGAGTGTAATTATCTTCTCCCAAATGGGCAAAAGGGCTTTGCTGTAGATAAATTCTCCAAAGAAATCGATACGTAAAAAGAAAACTGCAATAACCAGTATGAGCATCATAAGCACATCGAAAGCCCGCTCAACCAGAACCGTGCCTAATAAAGATTCGAATGGGATTTTATCGGTTTTACGTAACGACCCGCAACGGGTAACCTCGCCTAACCTAGGGAATATTAGATTGGCAGAATACCCTATGGATAAGGCTCCAAACGTGTTTGCAAATGAGGGTTTGTATCCCAGCGTTTCAATAAGTAAACGCCAACGTAAAGCCCTTACAATATGTGAAGATAGCCCCAAAATAAGTGCTGCAATTACCCATGTATAATTGGCGCTTCTAAACCCATTTATTAAACTATCAGTATCTACCCCTTTAAAAGCAAAATATAACAGTACGGCTGCTATACCTAAAAAAAGAATTATGTTGAGAGTGTTTTTTACTTTTTTATTCACAAGGGAAGAGGAGTTAAAAAAACTGATTATACTAATCGGTTAGTCTCTGTATCGGGGAATATGATTGAAGGTTTAAATTTTTTAGCCTCTTCAAAATCCATCGTTGCGTATGACATGATAATAATCACATCCCCAACAGTGCATTTTCGAGCTGCAGGCCCATTAAGGCAAATCGATCCAGAGCCCCTTTTGCCTTTAATTACGTAGGTATCTAAACGCTCACCATTATTTATGTTTACTATCTGAACTCTCTCGTTCTCAATTAGGTTGGCAGCATCCATTAAATCCTCATCAATAGTAATGCTACCTACATAGTAAAGATTTGCCTCGGTAACACGCGCCTGATGAATTTTTGATTTTATTACCTCTATTAACATTTGTCCCTAGGTTAAAATACTACTTAAAAATAACGTTATCAATCAGCCTCACATTACCAACCTGAACTGCAATACAGCCCACAACTTCATCTGCATCTGACCATTTGGTTATAGGTTGCAAAGTATTTGCGTTGGATATTTCGAAGTACTCAACATCCAACTCATTGTTTGCATTAATCTCAGTAGTAACCCAATCGATCATTTCTTTAACGCTTTTTTGAGCCAGATTGTTTCGGGCAGCAAAAAGGGTTTTGGAAATAATCGGAACGTTTGCTCTTTGTTCTGCCGACAGTAACGCATTTCTTGAACTCATGGCTAAGCCATCATCTTCCCTAAAGGTAGGGCAGGCAACAATATCAACATCAATACTATAATCCTTTACTAGTGCTCGGATTACTGCAAGCTGCTGAAAATCTTTTTGCCCAAAGTAGGATCGAGTGGGTTTAACCATACTAAACAATTTGCTTACAACCTGAGCAACACCATTAAAGTGTCCTGGTCTGTGCTCGCCCTCCATAACCTTATCAAGATTTCCAAAATCGAAAACCCTATTATCGGGTATAGGGTAAACCTCCTCAACTGTAGGGGCAAACACAATATCAACCCCTACGCTTTCGCATTTCGCAATGTCCTGATCAATCGTTCTCGGGTAATTGCGTAAGTCGTTTGGGTTGTTAAATTGGGTGGGATTTACAAAAATGCTAACCACAACAATATTGTTGTTGGTGCGGGCTGTTTTCATAAGTTCTAGGTGCCCTTTATGCAGAGCACCCATTGTAGGAACAAACCCAATGGATAAGTCTTGCTCCTTAACTCGACTAATCTCAGCGTGCAAAGCCTTAACAGTTGTTACCGTTTTCACTTTAATAATTTATATGAATTGGCCGACAAAAGTAACTCTTTACCAAATACTAGCCAAATAATTATAGTCCATCAAAAAGATAATACAGAAAACAGCTCTGACTTAGCAGAAAACAGCTAAAAAAGACTAAAGGTTTACCTCAGTGAAAAATCTGATGATCGATCAGAAAACTTCAAAAACAAACTAAGGAACAAAGCTTAAGCGTTACAAAAGCAACATATAAACAAGGGTGTGGGAATCAAAGGCATAGACCCTATGGTAATTTGTGGTAATTTTTTTATACTTTTGTACTTTAATAAAGGGTTATGATGATTTAGACCATTACATCCCATAAACATCATTTGCTTAAGTAATTTTCAGAAAATGAAAAGTGTGAAAGTACTATTTGTCTCTCAGGAAATTACCCCTTACCTCGATGAGACCAATATGTCAATTATTGGAAGGAATCTCCCTCAGGGAATTCAAGAAAGGGGTAAGGAGATTAGAACTTTTATGCCCCGCTGGGGATGCATTAACGAAAGACGTAATCAACTGCACGAGGTGATCAGATTATCGGGGATGAACCTAGTAATTGACGATTCCGATCATCCTTTAATCATTAAGGTAGCCTCAATTCAAAGTGCACGGATGCAAGTTTACTTTATTGATAATGAGGATTATTTTCAGCGCAAGAGTACACTAACCGACAATAAGAATAACTATTTTGCCGATAATGACGAAAGAGCTATCTTTTTTGCAAGAGGTGTGCTTGAAACCGTTAAGAAGTTACGATGGGCTCCCGATATTATCCACTGTCACGGCTGGTTCTCTTCGTTCCTACCAATTCTGGTTAAGCGTACTTACAAAGAGGATCCTGTTTTTGCAAAATCAAAGGTTATTTACTCGGTTTACAACGATGCCTTTAACACGCCCCTTAATCCTAAGGTAAAAAACAAGCTGCATTTAGAGAATATTACAAAAAAGGACACTGAGCTTCTGAGCATCCCTTCCTACGAAAATCTTATGCAATTTGCGCTTCAATTCACCGATGGAATAGTGTACGGCGATAAAACTATAGATAAAAACACAGATGAGTATATTAAAACATTAAAGATTCCCGTTCTTGGTTATCATGGAATGGACGATTATGTTGATAAAATTAACCTGTTTTACGATCAGATTTTAAACACCGCAAACAATGACAAAAAGTAACCTCCTTTTTAAAACCCTTAAAAGACCAAAAAAGCATTTAAATATCCCCTTCTTACTCATTCTCATTAGCCTTTTAATGTGGAAGTGTATTTCACCTCCAGATTATTTGGGGGGTGATTTATTGCCAGATGGTGATTTCTCTCAGGTAAAAACGGATACAACTTTTGCTGTTTCAGCATACACTCAGCGGTTCGATACCGTTTACACATTCAATTTCCCCGAAGCAGTTGCTGGTGAAACGTGGGATCCAATTTTTGGGAAAACCCAATCATCCTTTCTTACTCAACTATGGCTAGGAAGTTTAAAAAAGTATTATGGTACTAATCCTACCGTCGACTCGGCATACCTGTACCTAAGCCTTTCGGGTCAATTGGGCAAGGAGCCCATGACTTTTGCCGTTTATGAACTCACCGACTCCATTCCACCCGATTCATTGTGCAACGCCCTTTCACCAATTGACAACATGTTCAACCCTGTGTCCATTGGTCAAAACCTATTAGAATATAATGGCGAAGAAAATGTACTTAAAATCCCTATAAACAGTACCTGGGTTTACGATAAGTTAATTGCTCCCACGTTGGTTGACTCAACAATAGTTGAAACTCAGGCAAACTTTATAAAACACATGCCTGGTATTTACGTTGCACCAATTACAACGTTGCCAGCCTATGGCAAGGGAATGTACTATTTTAACTATTTAAGCCCAGCGGCTAAAATGGTGGTTTACTACAAAAACGATGAGCAAGAGGTTGATACTGTTTCATTGCTTTATAATTACGGTTTTTTTGAAGCAAACGAAAGGTTTAACCATTTTGTGCACGACACCAATGCAGCAGACCCCGCACTGGCCGCCCAGTATAACTATCCCAACGATCCGCTTACTCAAGATTCTGTTTTCTACTTAAAAGGGTTAGGGTTATCTAGAGGTGTGGTTGTTCTAGAAGATGTTGTTAATTGGATTGACTCAATGCCTATTGCTATCCACAAAGCCGAACTTCGGTTTGAACTGGAGGAAAATGCAAATATGCCAAAAGACACCTTAGTCGAACAGTTGTTTCTTTATAAACTTGTTGATAACGAAAGAGCTGGGTTGATTGATTATCTTGTAAACCAAACAACCTTTGGTGGCAAGTATAGTAAAAGCAAAAAGTATTACTCATTTAATATTACGCATCACCTTCAATCGTTGCTTAAAGAGGCTAATCCAGACCTGAATATATATCTTGAGCAGGAAAAGTCATACTTGCGAGCAAATGGTGCTGTACTGCGTAGCGGAAAACATAGTAATAGAATTAAGCTGATTATTACATACACCAAACTTTAGGGTATTTATGTGTGGGATTGTTGGTTACAATGGAAACAGACAGGCCTATCCTGTAATTATTAATGGGCTAAAAAGACTTGAATACAGAGGCTACGATTCTGCTGGTATCTGCCTTGTTAATGGTGAAACAAAGATTTACAAGCAGAAAGGCAAAGTTGCTGACCTTGAAAAGCATATTGGAGATAGCCCCATAAATGGAACTATTGGAATAGGCCATACCCGTTGGGCCACCCATGGCGAACCCAACGATACCAATGCCCATCCTCACATCTCGATGAAGGGCAAGTTCACCATAATTCACAATGGAATTATTGAGAATTACATACATTTAAAGAATAGGCTTGAGCGCAGAGGGTACAAGTTCAACTCCGATACCGACACCGAAATTCTGGTCAATTTAATTGAATATATCTACCTAAAGGGAAATATCTCTGCGGAGATTGCTGTTAGGCTCGCCCTAACAAAAGTTGTTGGGGCCTATGGTATTGTTGTAATTTGCGAAGATGAGCCTAACACGCTCATTGCTGCTCGAAAAGGTAGCCCTTTGGTTATTGGAGTTGGTGATAATGAGTATTTTGTTGCTTCGGATGCAACACCAATAATTGAGTATACCAATAGCGTTATCTTTCTTAACGATAATGATGTAGCCATAATCCGAAAAAATGAGCTAATACTCAAAACCATAATGAACGAGGCCTTAGAGCCCAATATTCAAAAACTCGATTTGGATATTGAGGAGATTGAAAAGAACGGCTTCGACCATTTTATGCTCAAAGAGATATTTGAGCAACCCCGCAGTATTATGGATACTTTTAGGGGTAGAATTTCTGCCGATCATAAAAACATTCACCTTGGGGGGCTTTTCCAAGTGCTACCGAGGCTTGTAAAGGCAAAACGAATCATTCTGATTGGATGCGGAACATCGTGGCACGCTGCCCTAGTTGGCGAATACTTAATTGAGGAGTTTGCCAGAATCCCTGTAGAGGTTGAATATGCCTCGGAGTTTAGATATCGTAACCCTATCATTTTTAAAGATGATATTGTAATTGCCATAAGCCAAAGTGGCGAAACAGCAGATACACTTGCTGCAATTCGTTTAGCTCGCGAAGCGGGTGCCCTAGTTTTGGGCATATGCAACGTTGTGGGCTCAAGCATACCCCGCGAAACTGATGCGGGAGTTTTTACCCACGCTGGACCAGAGATTGGTGTTGCCTCAACCAAAGCATTTACCGCACAGGTAACTGTCCTAACACTAATAGCCATGCTACTTGGTCGTAAGCGCAACGTTATCACACAGGAACGCTATGAGCAACTTATTTGCGAGATGGTTGCCGTTCCCGATAAGATTGAAAAAATTCTTGAATCGAACGAAAAGGTTGAAAACATTGCTCGGATGTTTATTGAATCAACTAACTTCCTTTACCTTGGTCGTGGATACTTTTTCCCCGTTGCCCTTGAGGGTGCGCTTAAACTAAAGGAAATTTCGTACATCCATGCGGAAGGTTACCCCGCTGCCGAGATGAAACACGGACCAATTGCCCTAATTGACGAGAAAATGCCTGTTGTTGTAATTGCTCCACAGGATAGTAGTTACGAGAAAGTAGTTAGCAACGTACAAGAGGTAAAGGCACGAAAAGGGGTTGTAATCTCTATTGTTACAGAAGGCGACACCGTTATCCGTAGCATGTCCGATTACACCATTGAAATTCCTAAAGCTAGCGAAATTGTGGAATCACTTCTAGCTGTTATACCCTTGCAACTTTTAGCTTATCACATTGCACTTATGAGGGGTTGTAACGTAGATCAACCCAGAAATTTGGCCAAATCGGTAACGGTAGAGTAATCAATAAATGTCATTTATCCATCCCAAAACAATTGACTTCTTAAGTAATCTTAAGGAGAACAATACTCGCGAATGGTTTAACGATAACCGAAGCGGGTACGAATTTGCTCGTCAAAATTTTTCTGATTTCACTAATTCACTTATTGCCGCTATTGCTTCTTTCGATAGTAGCATTGGCACACTTGAAGCAAAGGATTGTACCTTTAGGATTTACCGTGATGTTCGTTTCTCTAAAAACAAAGTTCCCTATAAATTCAACATGGGGGCATACATATCACGGGGAGGGAAAAAGAGTCCCTTTGCTGGATACTATTTTCATACGGAGCCTAACGAATCGTTTATATCAGGAGGCATTTACATGCCCTCGTCAAACGTGCTAAATAGTATCCGTAAGGATATTGAAACATATTCTGAGAAGTTTTTGGGAATAGTAGAGAATAGCGAATTTAAAAACACATTCCCAAGTATTGGTTCCGAATCGCTTAAAAGGGTTCCACAGGGTTTCAATCCCGACTCGCCTGTTGCTGAGTACCTAAAACTAAAGCATATAACGCCAAACCATAGTCTTCCCAATCAGGTGTTGGTGTCAGATGAACTTTTAACTTACACTACCAACATTTATAAAAAGATGCTGCCCCTTATTGAATTCCTAAATGAGGCAATTGAGCAAAACTAAAGTCCCTTGTTAAAAGGATCTAAATCCGATTATCTCCCTAACCTCTTTAATTGTTTTACTTGCACTTTCTCTGGCCTTTTCGGCACCACGCTTAGCCACTTTTTTTAGAAATTCATTATCAGACAGTAGGTCCTCAATGCGATCCCTAAATGGCTCGGTAAAACTAATTATATCCTCAGCCAGCTGTTTTTTCATATCTCCATAACGAATTTCGCAAGCGTTGTATCTATCATTATAGAATTGAAAGATCTCGGCCGATGAAACAATTCTCATTATGCTAAAAAGATTCTGAATTGGTTCGGCCTTGGGCTGGTTTGGTTCGGTGGGTCCACTATCGGAAACTGCCTTCATCACCTTTTTGCGGATAGTTGCAGGATCGTCTGACAGAAAAATGGCGTTTCCTTCAGATTTGCCCATCTTTCCGCTACCGTCAAGGCCAGGTATTTTTATCAGTTGCTCACCAAAGTTGTATGCCGATGGCTCTGGGAAATAGTTTACATTATAAAGTCGATTAAACCGATTGGCAAAAGTTCGCGTCATCTCAAGGTGTTGCTCCTGATCCTTACCCACAGGAACCTTATTTGCTTTGTGGATAATAATATCAGCAGCCATAAGGGTTGGATAGGTAAGCAAACCCGCATTTACGTTATTAGGGTTGGATCTTATCTTATCCTTAAATGATGTACATCTCTCAAGTTCACCAAGGTAGGCGTTCATATTTAACAAGAGGTATAGCTCTGGAATTTCTGGAATATCACTTTGAACGTAAAGCGTTGCAACCTCAGGATCTAGGCCACAAGCAATATATTCGGCCAAAACCTGCTTAACCGAACCATGAAGATTCTCGGGAGTGGGATGCGTTGTGAGGGAATGATAGTCGGCTATAAAAAAGTAACTTTTATTCTCGTGCTGCATCTTTACAAAATTCTTTAAAGCACCAAAGTAATTGCCTAGGTGTAATTTCCCTGTCGATCTGATTCCACTAACAACAGTATCCATAATTGTTCCGTTTATAAATTTTAGAGCACAAAGATATAAAACATTTTTTTGGCTTATGCATTAAACTTAATCGCCCCTATCAACATAAAGGAGTTAAAATCAAAAAGCTATCTTTGTAAAAAAATTAGAGAATAAGGAGATGGACGGAACACGATTAAACAAGGTAAATAGACAAATACTGAAAGATTTAGGTGAAATTTTTCAGCGTCAATCACAAACTGTTTTCCAAGGACGAATGATTACCGTTACGGCAGTAAGGGTTAGCCCCGATTTGGGCATCGCCAAGGTTTACCTAAGTATTTTCCCAAACAATTCTAAAGATGAGGTTTTTGCTTTAGTTAAAACTAACGTAAAAACGATACGGCACGAGTTGGCTCAGCGTATTAAAAACCAGATGCGCATTGTACCAGAACTCCTGTTCTATATCGATGACTCGTTAGACTATATCGAAAACATTGACCGACTACTAAAAGAATAGACAATGATTCGATTCTTTATCTCCTTTGCAAGCCGATTCATTCCAAGGCACCACCTTCAACGTTTCTCCGCATTTATTCTTAAGATAGTTGGAGTTTTTTATCTTGGTAAAAACTTTGAAGATCCTATTACAGGGATAAAGTATCGTAAACTACTACCCTACGGACGGATTAAATCTCGTCCAAATGCGTTGGCTCCTCACTCCATGTCGTTAGAAAGGCATCGGCTGCTTTGGCTTTACCTAAAAGAGCGCACTAACTTTTTTACCCATGAGCAAAAAGTTCTGCACATTGCTCCTGAATACTGCTTTTTAAAGCGATTTAAGAAGATGAAAAATCTTACTTACATCACAGCCGATTTAATATCTCCGTGGGCTGAGATTAAGCTTGATGTACAAGATATGCCTTTTGACGATAACCAATTTGATGTAATTTTCTGCAACCACGTACTTGAACATGTTACTGACGATAAGCAAGCCATGAGGGAACTTTACAGGGTGATGAAACCTGGAGGGTTTGGTATTTTTCAGGTTCCAATTGATTGTTCAATTGGGCAAACGCTTGAAGACGCGTCCATTAGCACCCCCGAACTGCGCGAATTGCACTTTGGACAACGCGACCACGTAAGGCTTTATGGTTCCGATTATCCAAACCGCTTAAAGGATGCTGGCTTTATAGTAACAGCTGATAAATTTGTCCAAAATCTTCCCAGCAATCTAGCCAAAAGGTATGCTTTACCCGCTGATGAAATAGTATATCTTTGCGTTAAACCCCTAACCTAGCAGTAATGAACTTTGCCCTATATATAGCCCGCAGGTACCTATTTGCTAAGAAAACGCATAACATTATTAACATCATCTCAATAATTTCTGTGCTAGGAATGGCTACAGGGGTTATGGCACTTGTGGTTGTACTCTCGGTGTTCAACGGGTTCGATTCGCTAATTAGAGGTATGTTCTCAACATTTGACTCAGATCTAAAAGTTGTTCTAGTTGAGGGCAAAACATTTTCCGATACTCTCCCACAAATGGAAGCGTTACGGTTGCATCCTTCGGTGGCAGTTTTCTCTGAGATTCTTGAAGAAAATGCCATATTTAAGTACAATAAACGGCAGCACGTTGGCACAATAAAAGGGGTAAGCCGAAATTACCCAGAGCAAACCGGAATAGACTCCATGATGATTGATGGAGAGTTTTTGCTGTGGCGCGGTAGTCAGCCACTTGCAATAATGGGACAAGGTATTGCATCTTACCTAAGTGCAAACCTTGCTCACTTCGAACCCATTGAGATTTACATGCCCCGCAGAGGCCGGATGCCAACTTTCACTACAGCATCAGTACTTACATCAAAAGCGATAATGCCCTCAGGCGTTTTTGCCATTGAGCAAGAGTTTGATTCGCAGTACATTATTACACCAATTGAGTTTATTCGGAAATTGCTAAACTACCAAACTGAGGCAACTTCCATTGAGTTGATGTTACATCCAGGAGCAAATATTTCGAAATCACAAAGGGAAATCGAGCAGTTACTTGGCCCAGGCTTTAAAGTGCTTAATCGCTTTCAGCAGAATGAGTCGCTATACCGTACAATGAAATCGGAAAAATTAGCCATTGGATTAATCCTCGTACTCATCCTTTTTATCGCATCGTTTAATATAGTAGGAACCCTATCCATGCTCATTATTGATAAACGAAAAGATGTTGAGACATTAAGGAGTCTTGGGGCCAATAGCAAGCAAATACAAAATATATTCCTAGCCGAAGGGCTTTTAATTTCATTTGCAGGTACTATTATTGGAGCCATTTTAGGCCTTATTATTTGCTGGCTTCAGGTTAACTTTAAGATGGTTAAACTCGAGGGTGTTGGCGGTTTTATAGTTGATGCTTACCCTGTTGAAATTCAGGCCTTTGATATTGCCATTATACTTACAGTAGTTATTGCCATTGGTTTTTTTGCTGCACGATTCCCTGTAAGGTTAATAACCCAGCATATTTTTAAGCAGGAGCATAAAGGAAACCTTTAACCATTTCAACCAAGACCCAATAATGCTGAGTATCGAGAACTTGTCAATAGCATTTAACCAAGAAACGGTTCTGAAAAACCTTAGTTTCACCATCTCAAAGGGTGAGTCGGTGGGAATTGTTGGCGAGTCTGGGTCAGGCAAATCTATCACTGCGCTCAGCGTCATGGGACTTTTGCCACAAAATGCTAAAATCACATCAGGCAAGATAATTCTTAAGCAAAGTGATCAGAAAGAGATAGATCTAACCAAGGTTGACACCAATCAGCACAGAAAGATTAGGGGTAAAATTGTCTCAATGATTTTTCAAGAGCCAATGACCTCTCTTAACCCCTCGATGAGGTGTGGCGAACAAGTAGTTGAAGCGCTGGTGCTCCATAACAACTTCAAAAAAAAAGCGGCTAACCAAAAATGCATTACGCTTTTTGAGGAAATGATGCTACCCAACCCCTCAAAAGTTTTTACTAGCTATCCACATCAACTTAGTGGCGGTCAAAAGCAACGGGTAATGATTGCTATGGCGCTGGCTGGCAATCCATTACTGCTCATTGCTGATGAGCCAACAACAGCGCTTGATGTTACCGTTCAGCAAGAGATTATAGGGCTGCTAAAGCGTATTGTTAGCCAGCGTGGCATGAGCCTAATCTTTATTAGTCACGATTTGGGAGTTGTTAAAGAGATTTCGGAAAGGCTTATTGTGCTTAAAGATGGTGAATTGGTGGAAACAGGACAAACCTCAACTCTGCTCTCAAAACCAAAACATGATTATACTATAGGCTTAATAAAATGCAGACCTAACTTGAACTCTCGTCCATTCCGATTACATACCGTTCAAGATTTTGTGGACAAAACCGACTCCTACTCGTCACCAACTGTTTCAGGTGAAATTTGTTCGGATACCCAAAAGAACAATTCTGCATCTGTGCCTCTTTTGCAAATTAATAACCTAAGTGTTGCTTATACCACTAAAAGAAACTTTTGGGGCAACCCAAAGGAGCAGTTCTTTGCCGTAAGTAATCTTAATGTTGATATTTATCCCAACGAAACACTTGGATTGGTTGGCGAATCGGGCTGCGGAAAAACAACCTTAGGCAGAGCAATACTAGGCTTAACCCCTATTGCCAATGGAGAAATATTATATAAAGGGAATTCGCTGAAAAACATGACCCGCAGCGAGGTAAAACAATTTCGTCAGGAAGTTCAATTAGTATTTCAAGATCCCTTCTCCTCATTAAACCCCAGGCATACCATTGGCCAAATGCTAATGGAACCCATTAAGTTTTACCATTTGGCCTCGGGCCAAAGAGATTTACGCCAAAAGGCTATGGAGATGCTTGAGATGGTATCGATGCCTACCGATAGTTTTTACCGTTACCCTCACGAATTTTCAGGAGGCCAACGGCAACGAATTGCCATTGCGCGTGCACTAACCGTTAACCCAAAGGTGTTAATATGCGATGAGATGGTTTCAGCCCTCGATGTCTCAATTCAGGCACATATTCTAAACTTGCTAAATCAGCTAAAACGCGAATTGAACCTAACCTATCTCTTCATTTCCCACGACCTTACGATAGTAAAATATATGAGCAATAGGATAATTGTTATGTATAAAGGAGAAATTATTGAAATGGGATCTGCCGATGACCTGTATGCAAACCCCAAATCGAACTATACAAAGAAACTTATTGCAGCCATTCCTGGAAAGGATCTCTAGAAGAAATCATCCTCAGAACCTTCAAATTGATTTTCGTTTGAAATAGCCTGATCGTTGCAGTCGATATTTACGGTTAACCCTCTTAAGGGTTTATCCCATGTATCGGTTGGGTTTACACCCAAATGACCATCATTAAAAACCTTTTCGAGGAAAAGGGCATAAATAGGCAAAGCCATGTTTGCCCCTTGACCCATGGTAATGGTTTGGAAGCGAACCGACCTATCCTCGGCACCAACCCATACACCTCCAACCAAATTGGGAACAATACCCATAAACCATCCGTCGGAATTATTCTGGGTTGTACCCGTTTTACCTCCAATTGGCCCATGTAAATTATACCTATACCTTAATCTAATAGCAGTACCCTTATTCACAACTTCCTCCAAAAGGTTAAGCATTAAAAAAGCCGTTTGCTCACTAATTGCCTCATTGCGCTGTGGTTGAAATGTAGCTAAAACGTTCCCATTCTTATCCTCAATCCTTGTAACCATTAAGGGTTCGGTATGAACTCCTTTGTTTGCATATGTTCCGTATGCACTTACCATTTCATATAGCGATAGCTCCGAGGTTCCAAGAAAAACGGAAACAACCGGATCAATTCGGCTCGTTACACCCATCTTTTTGATTACTTCAACCAATGTTCTGGGGTTGAACTGTTTCATCAGCCATGCCGAAATATTATTAACCGAATTTGCCAAACCCCATTTAAGGGTAACCATTTGGCCGTCGTACCTAGTTTGTCCTGAGTTACGAGGAGTCCATGTTGTATCACCAACAACAAAGGTTTGAGGCACGTTCGGCACCTTTTGGCAGGGCGAGTAACCCTCTTGCATTGCCAAAGTGTAGAGGAAGGGTTTGATTGTTGATCCCACCTGCCTTTTTCCTTGCTTAACATGGTCATACTTAAAATATCGGTAATTAGGTCCGCCCACCCATGCTTTGATGTAACCGGTTCGAGGATCCATGCCCATAAATCCTGCTCTGAGTTGACGCTTAAAGTACTTTATCGAATCAAGAGGTGAAAGTAGAGTATCACGCTCACCCTTCCATGAAAAGACAGTCATGGGAACCTTGGTGTTAAAGTGCCTCTTTATACTATCCAAAGAAACCTTATTGTTTCTAAGTATTCTATAGCGATCTGTTTGCTTCATTGCCTGAAGCAGGATTGCATTAACCTGCTCGTCGGTTAAATCGTCGTGAAAAAGACGATTCCTCCTCGCTTTTTGTTCTAGATCAAACGCTGGTTGCAGATATGCACCCAGGTGCTCCTCTACGGCCTCTTCGGCAAATTTTTGCATTCTGCTGTTAATGGTGGTGTATATCTTCAACCCATCCCTATATAGATTGTAAGGTGAACCGTCAGGTTTTGTATTCTTATAACACCAGCCATATATGGGGTTGTTGGCCCATTGTGTAGAATCCTCTTGGTAATATGAATATAGGTAATAATTCTTAGGGTTTGGCTCATTTGCTAACAGCATTCCACTTAAAATTCCTCTAAAATATGTGGCTAACCCCTCGTTGTGATCCTGTACTCTATAGTTAAGTTCTATAGGAATTGCAGATACAGAGTCCTTTACAAATTGTGTAATAAACCCATATTTTGCCATTTGCGATATCACAAAATTACGCCTTGCAAATGAGCGCTCTGGATTACGGATAGGGCTGTATCGCGAGGGTGCATTAACAACACCTACAAGGAGTGCGGCTTGCTCAATGTTTAACGAATCAGGTGTTGTATTAAAAAAAGTTTTTGCGGCAGCCTTTATACCAAAAGAGTTACTTCCAAAGGCAACAGTATTAAAGTACATTGCCATTATCTCGTTTTTGGTGTAGTTTCGCTCAAGTTTTACAGCTGTAATCCACTCTTTAAACTTTGTTACCAGAAGGTTTGATTTTCTTGCGATGGCATTGCGACGGTAAACCGTATCGCGAGGAAACAGGTTCTTTGCCAATTGCTGGGTAATTGTGCTTCCTCCGCCACTACCCGAATGCTGTAGAACAATTGTCTTTACCATCACCCTTGCTATGCCTCGCGCATCAATACCCGAATGGCTATAAAACCTTATATCCTCTGTAGCAATAAGTGCATCGATAAGATTAGGCGATAAATCTTCGTAACTTAAACTATGCCTAAAATCCTGATAATAATAGCCTAACAATTCGTGGTCTTCAGAGTAAACCTCTGATGCCAAATTGCTCTTTGGGTTTTCAAGTTCCTCAAAAGTTGGAAGCGGCCCAAAAAACTCTAGGCCAATTAGTACAAATAAGCTAATAATGAGAACCGTTGCAAAAGCAAAAAGGCCCCAAAACCAAAGCTGAAACTTACCGTAAAAATTGCTCTTACTGGTCATAAAGCATAGTTTTTGTATGCGCGTAAAGTTAGTAATAAAATGTAGATGATGTGTTAATGAGCACTAAGATTAAACAAAACCTGAATTCTTGAAACTTTTAAAGGGATCTATTTGAGTTAAAAATAGTGATGATAAAAAAAAGTTTTGTAGTTCGACTTCTAATTGTTTTACTTTGTGCCAAATTTATACCATAATAAATAAGAGTCTAATGATAAAGAACCTTGTAATAGTTGAGTCACCAGCAAAAGCCAAGACTATTGAAAAATTTCTTGGAAAAGATTTTACCGTAAAGTCAAGTTTTGGGCATATACGCGATCTTTCAAAAAAGCAGTTAGGTATAAACGTCGATAATAACTACCAGCCAGAATATATTATTAGTCCCGATAAAATTAAGGTGGTTGATGAACTTAAAAAACTTGCAAAAGGCTCGTCAACTGTTTGGCTCGCTTCCGATGAAGACCGTGAAGGGGAAGCCATTGCGTGGCATTTAAGCGAAGTGCTAAAATTAAATCCTGATAATACCAAAAGAATTGTATTTCATGAGATTACCAAGGAGGCTATTGAAAAGGCTGTAAAAAATCCTAGGGGCATAAACTATAACTTGGTTAACGCACAGCAAGCAAGGCGCGTACTCGATAGAATTGTAGGCTTTGAGGTATCTCCAATACTTTGGAAAAAGGTAAAGCCATCGCTCTCGGCAGGCAGAGTTCAGTCTGTTGCAGTAAGGTTAATTGTTGAACGCGAGCGTGAAATCATCAACTTTAAAACTGACTCATTTTTTAAGGTTGCAGGAATTTTTGAGGGCAACGCAAAGTTTAAGGCTGAATTGAACACAAAACTCGACTCGGCAAAAAAATCAGCAGATTTTCTTGCCGACTGCAAATTGGCTGAGTATAAAATATCCGACGTTTCAAAAAAACCATCAAAGAAAAGTCCAGCTCCTCCCTTTACAACTTCAACATTGCAACAGGAAGCAAGCCGTAAGCTCAATTTTTCTGTTTCACAAACAATGACTGTTGCGCAAAGACTTTACGAAGCTGGGCACATAACCTATATGCGTACCGACTCAGTTAATCTGTCGGCAACCGCCATTGAGGCGGCACAAAGAGTTATTGTAAGTGAGTATGGCGAGAAATACCATCAGGTAAGGGTTTACAAAACTAAAACAAAAGGAGCACAGGAAGCGCACGAGGCCATTAGGCCAGCCTATCTTGAAAAGCATCAAATAACAGGCAATAGTTCAGAGCAACGCCTCTACGACTTAATCCGCAAAAGAACCATTGCGTCCCAAATGAGCGATGCTATGCTTGAAAAAACAACAGCTACCATAGATGTATCCACTTCAAAACATAAGTTTATTGCATCGGGTGAAGTTTTACTCTTTGATGGTTTTCTGAGGGTTTACTTTGAATCTACCGACGACGAAAACGAAGATACTGCAAAGGATATGCTACCACCGCTTAAGGCTGGCGAAACGCTAAAAGCATTGGAGATTACAGCAACCGAACGATTCACACAGCGTTCGCCCCGCTATACCGAAGCAAGTTTGGTAAAAAAACTCGAAGAACTTGGCATTGGCCGTCCATCAACCTACGCTCCTACTATATCTACTGTAGTTTCAAGAGGGTATGTTCTGAAAGAGGACAGGGATGGTACTGAAAGAAACTATATAGTATTAACCCTTAAAAAGGGTGAGATAACCGAAGCAAACAAAACTGAAATACACGGAACCGAAAAAGCCAAACTATTCCCAAGCGACATTGGAATGGTAGTAACTGATTTTTTGGTAGAACATTTCCCGAAAATTGTAAACTACGACTTTACTGCAACCGTTGAAAAAGAGTTCGACGAGATTGCTATTGGGAACTTAGAGTGGACTGAAATGATCGATAAGTTTTACAAGCCATTTCACAAAACCGTTGAGAAAACCTTAGAGGAATCAGAATATACCAAGGGCGAAAGAGTTCTTGGTGTCGACCCAAAAACAGGAAAACCAATTATCGTGCGCATTGGGCGCTTTGGCCCCCTAGCACAAATTGGCGAAAGCAGCGATAAGGAGGGCGAAAAGCCACAGTTTGCCAGTCTGCTTAAGGGGCAACTAATCGAGTCTATTACCCTTGAGGAAGCATTGGAACTTTTTAAATTACCGCGCACCCTTGGACAATACGAAGATAAGGAAGTGGTGATTGGCGTTGGCCGTTTTGGTCCGTACGCTAGGCATAACTCAAAATTTGTTTCATTAAAGAAAACAGATGATCCTCTAAGTATAGATCTTAATAGGGCTATTGAACTTATTGAGGAAAACAGACAAAAAGAAAAAGATAAGTACATCAAAAGTTTTGAGAACGATCCTGAGATGCAAGTTCTCAATGGTAGATGGGGCGCATACATTAAATATAAATCAAATAACTACAAAATACCGAAAGATACAGTTGCACAAGACCTTACATATGATGAATGCCTAAAGATTGTGGAAAACCAGCCAGCATCAAAAGGAAAAAAAAGCAAGGCAACAACTAAACGTAAAACAAAGAAATGAACCTTGCCCACTATTTCGATCCATCCGAAGCGCTCCCAAACCCATTAGGGTTGAGTAAAGTTGCTTCATTGTTCGGAAAGTTAAATAAGACATCTGTAACCGAAAACTTAACCATTGACAATAATACATTGGTAATATTCGGAGTTACAGAAAGCAGAAACTCAAACAACCATAGCGCAACAGATGCTCCAGAGAGTGTTCGCAAATACCTCTATGCCTTATCTGGATCCTCAATAAAAAAGAACCTTATTGACCTAGGTAACCTAAAGCAAACAGCAAACCCGGCCGATACCTATATGGCTGTTCGCGACGTTACAGCCTTTTTAGCCAGTAAAGGGGCTACGGTAATCATTATTGGCGGTACACAAGAAATCACTTGGCCAATTTATCAGGCAGTTTTAGAGAATCAGCAGCAGGTTAACCTTAGCATTGCCGATTATAACATTGACCTTGGAAATAACGATGGCGATTTCTCCTCAACTTGCTTTGTTGATAAACTTATTGCTGAAGGTTCCGATAAACTTTTCAATCTTAATTTTATTGGCTACCAAGGGTACCTTGTTAATAGTCAGCATATCAAGTTGCTTCAGAGCAAAAGCCATGAACTTTACAGGCTAGGATATGTTAGAAGTTCTATGGCGGAGGTAGAGCCAACCCTTCGCGACTCGGACATACTAAGTTTTGATATGGGGTGTATAAAGCAGAGCGATTCGCCTGGAAGCATTTATCCATCGCCCAATGGGTTTTATTCCGAAGAGGTATGCCAACTATCCCGATACGCTGGGCTTAGCCCTCGGGTAAAAGTTTTTGGTGTTTTCGAGTTAAGTACCATCAACGACCCTAGCGGGCATAGTAGCCATTTGGCTGCCCAAATTATTTGGCACTTTGTAGACGCTTTTAACCAACGAAGAAATGGGCTCAACACCACCACTTCATCTGAGGGAATAAAAAGATTTTATATAAATAGCCCTATCCCCGGAGTCGATTTAATCTTTTTACACAATACACTTACTGATACCTGGTGGATTGAAATTCCTGAATCGGAAAAACATGCTGCTCATATTTTAGCTTGTTCATACAACGATTACAAAAGGGCAAGTAGTGGGGATGTTCCAGACCGTTGGCTTCATGCATTAAAAAAGTTGACGTAAATCATACCATGCCATTAACAGGGAAGAAAGAGCAATTTGGTCATTGAATATTTATCCTTTATATAAAAAACAAACCCGACAGGAAACCTTTGAATCAAATCGAAGTATAAGCCAATGTTGTTTTATTGGAGCTTATCAACAGATAATTGTTAATAAAGTTTGTTGGAGAAAAAATTTTTTACTTACTTTACCTTACAGTTAAACTATGTACAAATGGGTTTTAGGCACAACTTGATGAAAAATATTTTTCTTGCGTTATTGTTTTTTACGTCTTTATCCCTTTGGGCTCAACAAGATCCATTGTTTAGTCACAATATGTTTAACCAAATGGCCATAAACCCAGCCTATGCAGGTAGTAGTGATATGATTTGCGCCACTGCCATTAATCGTATCCAGTGGACTGGATTTGGCGAAGGGACCCCAAATGTAACTGTAGTTAATGTTAATGCTGCTGTTAAACCATTTGGCCTTTCAAGTGGAGTTGGTGTAAATATTCTTAACGATAAGTTTGGTTTTAATAAAGACCTTGGCGTAAATCTATCGTATGCTGTTCGGTTTAAAGTAAGCGGTGGAGGCACTTTTGCCATTGGTCTTAACGGTGGATTTATTAACAATACCCTTGATCCTACCTGGAAATTTCCTGACGTAGATGGTGATGCTACTGTTCCAAAACAAAAAGAAAATGCCATTAATTTTGACATGGGTGCTGGAATATTTTATAGCAATAACGAAATGTATTTTGGCCTTTCTGCAACCCATTTGAACCAAACCCCGTACTATAACAAATATGAGACACACTATAATCGCCACTTTTATCTTACTGGAGGATACTCACTCGAAATGCCTAATCCATCGTGGCAGTTTAACCCTTCAGTAATTATCAGTAGCAACCTTGCAACAAATCAATTATCTATTACTTCAAATGTAATATACAATAAAAGGTTTTGGGGTGGCGTTTCATACCGTGTAGGAGAAGCAATTATTGGTATGGTAGGTTTTGAATTATTCTCTGGTATGAGAATTGGCTATGCTTACGATTTTTCTACAACAGATATAAGTCGTTACAATAATGGTTCACATGAATTTATGCTCGGATACTGTTTCACACTCAAAAAAGAGAAACCACCACAACAGTATAAAAGTATTCGTTTTTTGTAACCAAAAGATAGAAGACATTTAGATTATTT
>Ga0265295_1003834_pt1 | contig 21100 bp, 16 predicted proteins | sample Munlansysbiofilm_FD_192503 | JGI IMG/M metagenome (GOLD analysis project Ga0265295, IMG submission 192503) | Leachate microbial communities from a municipal landfill in Southern Ontario, Canada - Methane capture system biofilm | ecosystem: Engineered > Solid waste > Landfill > Unclassified ... | reverse complement strand
ATCATCGCGATTAGTTCCGCGCCTGGTCCATACGACTTAACCGCTTCTTGGACAACGAGGAAGCGGCCCGTTTTCTTGACTGATTCGACAATTGTCGCTTCATCAATCGGGCTAATCGTCCGTAAATCAATTAGTTCAACACTAACATTATCGTTTTCTAAAAGTTTTAGAGCTTTTTCTGCTTCTCTAAGCATGGCGCCCCAGGCCACCACTGTAATGTCGGTGCCGGTTTTAACAACTTTGGCTTTACCAATCGGAATCCGATACATTTCGCTTGGAACTTCTTGCTTACCAGAGCGATAAATCCGTTTTGGCTCTAAGAAAATCACTGGATCGGGATCTTCAATCGCCGAAATCAGTAAACCCTTGGCATCATATGGCGTCGAAGGAGTCACAACTTTTAAGCCGGGAATATGGCCAAGCAGCGTTTCTAAACTCTCACTATGGTGTTCAAGCGCACGGATGCCCCCGCCGACGGGAACACGAATGACAAGCGGTGCACTAAAGGCGCCGCGCGTACGGTTACGGTAACGGGCAACGTGCGAGACTAACTCCGCAAAGCCCGGAAAAAGGAAACCATCAAATTGGATTTCGGCTACGGGAATTAAGCCATTAAGACTCATCCCTAACGCACTACCAATAATCGCTGATTCAGCAATCGGCGTATCAAAGACGCGGTCTTCACCAAATTTCTTTTGGAGCCCCGCCGTTGCGCGGAAGACGCCTCCTTCAAAGCCGGCATCTTCACCAAAAACAACAACACGCTTATCATCAGCAAGCTTTTGTTCAAGCGCTTGATTGATTGCTTCTAAAATATTAATTGTCGCCATTTATGCATCCTTCCTTTCTAACCATGCTTTATAGTCTTGATATTGTTCAGTTAACTGCGGAGTCATTTCCGCATATGTATATTTAAAGATATCTTCGAGTTTAGCCGCACCAAGACTTTCTTCAATGTGCTTGAAGGTTTTATTAACAAAGTCACTATGTTCTTGGTCAAGGGCGAGATCTTCATCTTCACTCCAAAACTTCTTATCGATCAAGTATTTCTTAAATCTAATCATCGGCTCTTTGGCTTCCCAAATTTTAACTTCTTCGTTACTACGATAAATCGTTGGGTCATCACTAGTGGTATGGGCACCAAGGCGGTAGGTGACAGCTTCAATTAAAACCGGGCCTTTACCCTCTCGAGCATGTTTAGCGGCGGCTTTCATTGCCACATACATCGCTAAGACGTCATTACCATCAACTTGAATACCCGGAATACCAAAGGCCACAGCCTTTTGCGCGAGTGTTTCAGCTTTTGTCGCTTTACGGCGGGGCGTTGAAATTGCCCATTGATTGTTTTGAATTAAGACAACTAGCGGGGCGTTAAAACTGGCTGCAAAATTAAGACCCTCATAAAACATTCCTTGGCTTGTGCCACCATCACCAATCGTCGAGACGACAACTTCACCTTTTTTTTGAATCTTACTGGCATAGGCGAGCCCGGCCGCGTGGTTGACTTGTGAACCAATAATAATATTAAAAGGGAGCGTATGTAGTTCAGGATCAAAGTGACTGCCCCATTCATTTCCGTACCAGTATAAAAAGATTGTTTCAAGCGGAATCCCGCGATATAACATCGCTGGCAGTTCGCGATATGCTGGCGAGAGCCAGTCTTTAGGCTCTAGTGCGGCCATGGCCCCAACTTGTAGTGCTTCTTGGCCCTTATTTGGGGGGAACGTCAGCATTCTTCCTTGCCGTTGGAACTGTAAGGCTTTGGTATCGGCAATGCGCGCGAGGTGCATTGTTTTATACATCTTTAATAAAAGGGCCTTATCAAGTTTAGGATCGAGTTTATCGTTTACAATTACGGCATCTTCATTAAGAATTTGTAACTGTTGTTTCTTTAGCGGATCAAATTGATCAAATATCATAGTGTTTTCTCCTTTTCTTTTATATCTCATTTTAGTTAAAGTTATCAAAGATAACCAATCTTATGCTTATGATTGACAACTATAGCCAATCATAATTGCTTTATTTTACTCACATGGGCTCAGTTAAAAGCTCGTCCATGGATGAGTGTAATCACGACAATTTATAAATATATGAGCGCTAATTAGCGTTCAATAATACCAGAGAGCAATAGTTGCGCGAAAGCATCGACATCTAAATCAAGAAAATATGATGAAAGGTCAAGCCCATTGAGCAACTTCTTCATCTCGCCGAGGTTATAAACATGACCAATGAAGTGTTCCGCTAGTTCCTGAGCGGGCTTTAAGTCAAAGAAGTCGCCACTGATGTTCATGGCCTTGATGAGCCCGTCCTGAAGGGTTAGTGAGATATCAAATAAGCCACCTGGAATCCGTTTCTTCAGATTCTTTGTATAAGTAGCTTGTTGACGATAAATCCATTCTTTACTCGCGTACTTCTTGGCCCTTGCTAAGAGCATCCTAACTTCTTCAGGGCTTAAGGTATAAGTCTTGTCGGTCAGTGTTTTTTCAAGATGAGTAATAAGGCTTTCTTGTGAGCGGCCCCCGAGATAGGGTTTAAGATTAACCACACGGTTACGGACACTCTCAACGCCCTTCGAGACAAGCTTTTCATCACTAGGCGTAATTGCGCGGACCATTGTTTCTAAATCACAATCATAAAGCAGTGTGCCATGTAGTAACATTCCGTTCTTGTTTTGTAAGAAAGCATTACCGGAGACTTTTTTACCTTCGAATAAGATGTCATTCCGGCCACTGAATTCGAGTTCAACCCCGAGCGGCTTAAGCGCATTAATAATATGGACCAGATGCTTCTTAAAACTAAAACTCGTTTCGCGTTTGGTAATGATACTAAACATCGTGTTACGTTCATCAGCGTAAACCGTTCCGCCCCCAGTTGGACGCCGGAACACGCTAATATTGTTTTGATTTACGTAATCAAGATTAACTTCATTTTCAATGATTTGGTTTTTACCAACGACGACGCCTTTAATAATCCAGGTGAAAAAGTAACTTTCTTCGCCTTTAAGCACTTCGTTTAAAATATAGTCCTCAAGGGCAAAATAAAAATATGGTTCAAAGTTACCAAGATTTTCGTGTTTAACTAAAATCATCTCTCATCCTCCTTATTAGCTATCTTACTAACTATAAATAAGCGCGAATCTCTTCAATGTAATCTATCCGAGCCCCTTCATCGTGGACGGTTGGGCAATGGAGCCAAGTCGTATTGTCAATTCCAACCATTTTTAAGGTTCCATTAATAAAAACATTCTTAATTGGATCACCTAAATAGCCGAATATTTCTCTGGTAATTTCGCCCGATGTAAGCACGGCTGAACGTTTGACTTTAAGTAAACCTTTGAGTTCTTGACCGACTTGTTGATAGGTATGACCTTTTAGTAAGACCTTATCAAAGAAGCCTTTAAGTATCGCTGGTTCACCATACCACCAGATCGGGAAGATAAAAATAATCTCCTCCGCATTTTTGAGGCGCTTAACATAGTCTTCCGCCAGTGGATCAGCGTATAAGCCTTTACCAAACACTTTCAGATCGGCGGGGCGCATGACGGGGTCAAACCCGTCCTTATTCAAATCGATGAGATCGATTGTATTTCCTTTTTCTTCGAGGCGCATTTTGACGACCTCGAGCACATGGTGGTTGAAACTACCGTCCCATGGATGAGCATATATGATTAATGTTTTCACATTCAATCCTCCTTTGTCTCACTTATTATAGCGATTTTTATCCGCGAACGCTTGTGATGTGATTATCGGCGCCGACTAGGTAAACTAAAACAAAAAACACGAGTCAAAACCCGTGTCTAGGTAAAATTATGTGCCGTAAATAAAAATGCTTTCCTTGCGTCTAAACTTCGCCTTGATACACATATTGATCATAGCTATCTTGAAGGTTAAGCCATAGCTCGACACTTGTTCCTAAAAGCGCAGCGAGTGCTTTAGCCACGTCCACTGTTATCCTGGCCTTTTTATTTTAAGATACTAGCAAGATGATCGCCACTGATGCCAAGACGCTTGGAAAGTTCTGCTGGCGTAATCTCGAGTTCTTTTAAATATTCGTTTAAATAAACACTAGGATGTTCGATAACGTTTTTATTTTCGCTCATATGGCTTGATGCTCCTTGGTGTTTTTCACTCTAACTTTGAAGAAAAGATTGATTGAAGATAGCTAAACATCGGATAAATTATCGGCAATTATTATTTGCTAAGCCGATATTACCGGTCAGTTTTCTTATGCCCGCAGTGCTTGTTGATGCCCAAACATTAATGTTGAATAATATATTCGCTTGTCACAACCAGATTGATATCATATTCAATTACATAGGAGAAAGGATCAAAGGCCAAAAAATGTCCATAGTCGCCAATCTGGTAATAAATTGCCCCATTTAATTCAACTTCAGTGTTAGGTTCGCCAAGTAAGGCAATTACTTCGTCTTTTTCAAGGCCAACGACCTCATAAATTTCCCGGAACGAGTCAATCAGCCGTCCACGTTCATTCCCGTCTGCAGCGGCCCATCTAGCGCTCGTAAAGGTGTAATACGTCTTATAAGCCTGATTATCATTTACGCGATAAACAACTAAAGCGCTAAAAGGAATAAAAGCGATACATAAATATGTAATTGCAATGCTCTTCCCCGAGAGAGTCTTGTTTTTTTGATTGTTAATAAGGAGAATAAAGGCAAAGACGCCAATCAGGAGAAAAACAACTATGCCCAAGAGGAAGGCAAAAAAGATGCTCAACCCTAGATTCCATCTAAAATCATGCAAGGCATATCCCACAAAGATTAGATATGAAACATACACGAGGGCGGTGAGCGTAAAAATAATAAGGGGTCGTTTGCGGTTGTTATTCATTGTTGCGGTCTTTAAGTAATTAATCCTTTTTATTTTTCTTCTAACATCTTGGCTAGTAATTTATCACGATGACAAATAAGGAAAAAACTAGGGCCATCGAGCGTTGAAGTGATCATTTCAACCTCAACTTTAAGATCTTCAGAGCCTTTTTTTACAATTATAGGTGCGGACTTCAACACTGATCTTTTAAAAGGCCCACCGATGAGCCACATCACACAGAAACTATGATCTTCTTCATCAATATTAAGAACGCCGTGGCGATCTTTTTCTAATCTGAGACACGGTTTATCTTCATTATCCATCACAATAAAGACTGTTTGCCTTATGGAAAATGAAATGGGGCGACGGGAAAAGGTGATATTTCTCATACCCATATATTATCACAATTAAACAATCAATAAACTGCAAATTTAATCAAAACGAAGCGTTTTAATCAGCTTGTAAAATATCTAATACATGATGGTGCTTGCTTTTTTGACCAGATAATATTCGGTAAGTTATAGCAATAGTTTGCCAAAATTCACTCAAAGTTAGACTAAATAGTTTATAATTAAATAAATGAGGAAAAATTTATGAAAATTGCAATCAGTTCAGACTCCACCCTTGCGATCACACAAAAAGAAGCCAAGGAACTCGGCATTTACGTCATACCTTTAAATGTCATCGTCGATGGCAAAGAGTTTCATGACGATATCGATATCACGCGAGATGAATTAATCGCCTTTATGCGCGCTAACAAACGCATCTCGACTTCGACTCCTTCTCCTTTTGAAATTGAAGAGTATTTTAATGCCATCTTTAAAGAAGGTTATGAACAAATTGTCCACTTTACGATTTCATCTAAACTATCATCGATGTTTGATCTCTTCACTAATACTTGCCGCGAATTATATGGTGATAAAGTTATCGTCATTAATTCTAGTTCTTTATGTCACTTTATGGCCAACCATGTGCTCGCCGCGAAAAAGTGGCGTGATGAAGGCGCTACCGCCCTCGAAATAAAAGATATGTTTGAAAAACGTGTAAATAGCGAATATGCCATCTTTATTCCTGAATCACTAACTTACTTAAAAAATGGGGGTCGCGTTTCTCCGGCCGTGGCCGCAATTGGCAACTTTATTGGCTTACGGCCAATTCTAACGTTCCAAAATGGCGAAATCGGCAAAAAGGGCACAACCCGAAATATTAAAAAAGGGTTGCTCGAACAAGTAAACGATTTTAAAAACAGTGGTTTCACTTCGAAAAAATACACCATTGATATTCTTGAGTTTGGCACTTCTAAGAGTGACATCCTTAGTGTTGAAAGCTTCTTAAAGACTAATTTTCCTGACTATGAGGTATCTAAACGTCCGCTTTCAATTAATGTCTGCGCCCATACCGGGCCGGGCACAATTGGCGTCGGTTATAATCTAAAAATTGACGCAATCAAATAGTAATTATGATAAAAAAGACTTCGGCGCTAACCGAAGTTTTTATTTGGCAATTATTAAGAGCGCAAATGTCAGGTTTTCTACAACTTTATATCTTTAAAAAAACCAACATTATTGCGGTTGTTAATCTTGACATTATATAAGGCTTGATCGGCATTTTTTAACAACTCACTAATGGTCACGCCATCGCTTGGATAAAGGGCGACGCCGGCACTACTGCGGATACTAAAGTTATATGTTTTATTATCGAACGCGAAATTGTTAAGATTCACGGAAATAGTGATGCTATTAACCAGTGATTTTTCATCCTTAAGATTTGGGTACACAAAGACAAATTCATCGCCACCAAATCGCGCCATAAAATTGTCGCCGGCTAATTTAGCTTCAATCCTGCGCGAATATTCGACTAGCACGGCATCACCAACTGGGTGACCATATTGATCATTGATCTGTTTAAAACCATCAATGTCAGTAATCACAATCGCAAACGGAACATTTTTAGTAATTAATGTTTCAATGTGTTGATAAAGTTTACGACGATTTGGGCTTTTAGTTAAGTAATCGATCGTTGCCCATTCTTCTAACATTTTTTGCTCGCGAATCAATTGATTGCGGGTCATAATCGAGGTTGTGACTATAACAATTAGCGAGAGCACGACGAAGATCAGGGAATTAGCCATAAGAATTATCGTGTTCAGAGTATAAGTAGTGTTAGGAAATACATAATTTATGACGCCAAACACAACGAGCCCCACTCTTACAGTTTGTAAGAAGATAACAACAGCAAGTAAAATTAGATATGAATATAAGTAACCTTTGAAATTAAATTTAAGATGACGAAGCATTAAATAAAATTGGCACGCGGAAATATAAATAATCGCGAAGCTAACAAGTACTTGACGTACCTCAATAATTGGAAAGATATAGTGAAAAGTCATTAACGCTAGTGTATACACACCGCCAATCACAGCAGCTTCCAGATAATTGATTTTACGTTTCAAAAGCCGTTGGGCGCTAATATAGAATATGAGGACGCCATAGACAAAAAGTAGATTAACGATGAATAACCAGTTAAAATCACCATGAGAGACGATTGTAATCACATAGCCCGTCGTCGAGAAAACAAGCCCTAAGGCCGCTAATAAAAGGCCTTTAATCTTATGCCCGGCAAAGAAGTCAGTAAAAAGAAGCCCGATAACTATTACCGCACTTATGCTTATCGTTGTCCAAAAGGTGAAATCGTTCAATTTAGGTTTCCTGCACAATCAATTTTTTTAGAAATCATATTATTATTATATAAGATTTTCAAAACATTTTTGTCAAATAAGATTGTTTTAAACCATTATTTGCGCAATTTGGGCGTATTTTTTTTCTGATAACGCTTGCAAATTGGCATATACGAGGATATAAATCAGGTTTTGCAGTAATTATATGGCCTTTTTAATCGAAAGTCCGATGCGCTTTTTCGCTAAATCTAGGGAGATAACTTTGACCTTAACAATATCATTGATCGAATAAAGTGAGGAAATATCACTGACAAACTTATTGGCAATTTCGGAGACATGAACAAGGCCATCTTGGTGAACATTAATATCGACAAACATGCCAAAGTCCATTATGTTTCTGACTGTCCCATTAAGAATCATTCCTTCTTTTAAGTCCTTGATATCCTTGACATCATTGTTAAGCTCGACAATCTCGATATCATCACGAATGTCGCGGCCAGGGCGTTTGATTTCTTCAATAATATCGTGGAGAGTCGCTTCGCCGATATCAAATTTTGCAAGGATCTCTTGGTGATTAAGTGACGCTAAAGCAGCGACTTTAACAGCTTCACTGTCTTCAATTAGCGAAATCTTTGTCGTTTTTAAAATATACTTAGCGACATCATAAGATTCCGGGTGAATCGAAGTTGAATCAAGTACTTCTTTGCCGCCATGAATACGAAGGAACCCTGCACATTGCTCAAAGGCTTTAGCCCCGAGTTTTGGGACCTTCTTTAGTTCACTGCGGGTTTTGAACGCGCCGTTTTCTTTAATATATTCATAAATATTAACAGCCACAGTTTTGCTGACGCCTGAAACATAGTTAAGCAGGGAAATGGAGCAGTTATTAAGATTAACGCCAACCGTGTTAACGCAGTCCTCAACGACCCCGCCGAGGGCGGTAGTGAGTTTCTTTTGATTCATGTCGTGTTGATATTGGCCAACTCCAATTGCTTGAGGGTCAAGCTTGACCAGTTCACTAAGTGGATCTTGGACGCGGCGGGCTAGGGAAATAGCACTACGTTTTTCGACCGCTAAATCGGGAAACTCTTCTTCGGCTAATTTCGAGGCACTATAAACAGAGGCCCCGCTTTCATTAACAATAAATAATTTCGTCGCAAAGTTGTTATCTTTGATAATTTTGGCTAATTCAACTTCACTTTCGCGAGATGCGGTTCCATTACCTAAAGCAATGTAATCAACCTGATTATTTTTTAAGATTTCGGTGATTTGATTTCTTGCTCTTTCGATTGCTTGTTCCGAGCCTATGGTTAAATAACTTACGCCAACTTCACCGGGAATGCCGTTTTGATTAACGAGCGCAAACTTACAACCAGTTCTAAAGCCTGGATCAAAACCAAGAATTGTTTTGTTTTTTAAAGGTGGGTATAAAAGTAAGGCTTGAAGATTCTTTTTAAATACAATAATCGAAGCATCTTCCGCTTTTTCAAAAAGGTCATTGCGGATTTCATTCTCGACTGAAGGAATGATCAGGCGTTTAAGCGCATCTTTAATAGCCGCGCCAATTTCCGTGACAAAAACATTATCTTTGAGATAATCACTTCTAATCCGCTCTTCAATCAACTCCGGTTCATATGCTAAATTGACCTTCAGACACTTAACACTCTCTCCGCGATTAATCGCTAAAATTCGATGAGGGGGAATCTTGGCGATTTTCTCTTGATAATCTGCGTATTGCCCATAAGTGTCTTTTTCATCTTTAATTACTTCTTTAGAAACGATAAAGCCTTCTTTATATATATAAGCCTTAATAAATTGACGGTATTTCGGTTCATCACTAATTTCTTCGGCGAGGATATCTTGAGCACCAGAAATCGCTTCTTCAACCGAATTAACCTTCTTTTCTTCATTGATAAATGTTGTTAGAAACTCATCATGATGAAGATCTTTATGCCCGGCTTTTAAGTAGGCTGCTAGTGGTTCAAGTCCTTTTTCTTTGGCGATACTCGCCCGCGTTTTACGCTTTGGTTTATAGGGCCGATAAATATCTTCAAGTTCTGATAGTGTATTCACATTATCAATCATCATTTTTAGTTCGGGTGTTAGTTTATTTTGTTCTTCGATTGAAGTCAGGACGGTTAAAATTCGTTCCTCTAAAGTTCGAAGATATATTAATAAGTCATTAAGGTCTCTTAATTCACTATCGCTTAAATTAAAAGTCACTTCTTTACGATAACGGGCAATAAAAGGAATCGTTGATCCTTCATCAATTAAGCCAATCGTGGCATCAACTTGTTCTAATCTTAAATTCAACTTATCGGCAATGCGTTTTGATATATTCATAATGTTCTCCAAGGGCTTTATTATAACATAATAGGCTAAGAAGTCTCCACGATGCCAGAATTATAACAGCAAAAAAGGGATCCTTTTCTAGGATTAATCATTATTATTTACAAGAGTTATTTTTTAGTTGCCAGTTGCGTGTTAAGTGTCGCTGTTTTTAAAGTTTAGGCCATGAGACATTTGCATTTACGACAGTAAAGTTATTACTTTCATAAGGCTGAAGCTAATCTGTGCCCTCTACAGTTTGTTGACTATTAACTAAGTGTAAAAAATTCTGCTGGTAATGCCAGATTTATAAGCGATCAGCCATATAATTTAACTAAAGAAAGAAACCCTTGTTAGTAAACAACGAGTGGATATCCACCTCCATAAATTCTCATCAAGAAATAAACTATGAGTAATGAGCCGATAATAGTCGTTACTAACGAAACGATGGTGCCAACAATAGCCCCCTTTGTCGTTTGGGGTTTGTTGATAAATAAAGCAATAATAAGGCCAATTAGACTTAAAAAGTAGGCTAAAACAAAACCACTTGCAAATGAGCCTTGCACTAGCGTGGTTGATTGTTCTGCACTTTTATTTTGTGATGGCTTTAAAGGTTGCAAAAGATAATCCGCCTTTATAATATTAATATTACTTTACCTTAGATGTTGTGGTTGGTCAAGGTATAGAAAAGAACGTTTATGAGTTATATTCCCCGAAAATCATAACAAACTTCCAAGGTGTTTGGTGACACTATTTTTAAGCAAATTCGCAGCACTTTACCACGCCAATTATCGGCGCTAAAAACTTAATCACACCCCAATAACATGCCTCCCCTTGATAGCGGAAAAAGTCTTATATCGAATGAAAGCCCCAAGCACAACTTCACTATTAATTAGAAACTTTGATATTTGTTGATTATGGTGACGATTATCTATAAAATTAGATAATGAAAAAAACAACAAGCAATGCAAAAAAAATAATCGGTCTTTTTAGCTCCTTTTTCTTATGTCTAGGAATTCTCATTGTCGGCGCGAATAAAAACGACCTCAATCGAATTCAAGGGGTTGAACCTTCCTATATTGTCACGATGAACAATCTTAATGCACCTACGATTGAAAACACCTATACGACCGCTGAAAATTTAATTCGCTACACAACATTTGAATATGTGGGTGCCAGGGCCAGTACGGGCAATCACGTCGAACTTAACGCGACTGGTTATTTAGGCAATAAAGATGACTCACAAATCACCTCAATCACGAGCATCCAAGCCAATTTTACCACCCTTGGGACCCTGACACTGGCAACTAGTTTTGATGGGATTAACTATACACAAACGAGCATTGTCTCGGGTTCAACTAATCAAACTAGTTCCTTACCTTATCACTTTAGATTGACTGCTAATGGTAATCCAGTAGCAATAAGCAGTGTGGTCATTACATATTCATGTGCCCCTCACGTTGATCCAATTGGTCAACAAGAAAACTACACAATCGCGGTTAATGACTTTGCAAGTACTAATACAGGCACTGATATTTCAGCGGAACTTAACAGCAATAAGAATAATTATTTCACTAGTGATCTCCCCTTAACTTCAATTTCTGGTTCAAAAATTTTCTCTAACACCACACCAACAGCGACTAACTTAAAATTTGGGTCTAATAGTGCCGTTGGCTCAATCACTTTCAATTTTTCCGGCCTTAAAATCTCTCAAATTATCGTTAACGCTTTTAAGTATAGTGGCGATGCAGTCAGTATCCAAGTAACGACAAGTGCGGATCCAAGCGGCAAGACGATTGCAATCCCCGCCACTTCAGCGACAAATTACACTTTTGATCTTGTTGATACAAGCAAGGCAACTTCGCTCACACTAACAGGCGTCGGTAAACGTTTTCATTTAGAAAGCCTTAAAATAATTTCGCAAGGTTCCGCGTTAGGGACCCCAATTGAAACTGGTTTTTATGCTAGTGACAGCAAGGCAGCAACTTACAAAGTAAACGATGTCTATTCCCTAACTAATAACATCATCGCCAGCGTGGCAATGACAAGCGGGGCTCCGCGTACGCTTAGTTATAATGCTGACGGCGTAAATGGATATAGTTATGTTTTAAAGAATGCTGCTAATCAAGTCATCACTTCAACGCAAGTCTTCCCTAATGTCGGGACTTACTATGTCGCAATCAACTATAAATCATATCAAACAATCACAATCGAATTGACAGTTTTGGCCGCGCCAATTGCGACACTAGTTTCGCTAACTGCCGTAGATAGCAAGATAGTTTATAATCTTAATGATATCTACGACGAAGTAAATGAACTAACGGTCACCGCAACTTATTCGGATTCTTCGACTGTCGCACTTGCTTACGACCCAACTGGCGTAGCTGGATATACCATTTACTGCCTCGACCCCGATGCTAATGACTTTTATACTAGCAACCCCTTTACGTTAACTGGCGATTATTTGTTGACAGTCACTTATAAAGGTATTGAGAGTAATGATGTAGATTTTAGTGTCGTTGGTCAAGCCGGACCAGTTGATCAAGCACAGATTAATGTATTAACAAATAGTGTTGCCGATGGCACTGCTGTTGGCAGTCCGAAAACGTATTTATCAGCGACCGGTGTCTCCATCTTAAGTGCGACCGCTAGTAATGTTTATGGCGGGGCAGGTGCAGCGAAATTTAGATTTAGTTCTGGCGGTAATAGTGGCAGTTTAACCATTAACTTTTCATCAAGCGTTGTCATTACAAGCGTGTCTTTAACCGTGAGCGAGTATAACACTAGTGATGAGATTAGCATCAAAGTTGCAACCGAGGCTAACACGACTGGTCAAAATATGACTTTAAGCACCGCAAGTGGAACGCTAGCTTATACAGACTTTGTTCGTGATACCCAAGCATCTAATAGCATTACGATATCGAGTGCCGCTAATAACCGCTTCTTCTTACACTCAATCACACTCGGAATAGGTGCCCCTGCCCCCGTTGACTTAAAAGGCGTCAGTATTAAAAGCACGAGCAGTTTAAATGTGGGGGGGAGTGAAGTATTAGTGCCAACAATATTACCTAATAATGTCAACCCTAGCCCTAATCTTTCTTGGTCTAGCGATAACGTAAGTGTTGCCACTGTTACAAATGGTTCTGTGACTGCAGTTGCCGCTGGCACGGCCAATATTAGTGTCACGGCTACCCAAGGAGTAATTACATTTTCCGCCACTTGTGAAATCACGGTGACGGTCGCGATTAACTACTCAGTCAAGACGATGGTTCATGACTATCAAGACTATATGGATAATAATTATTATTCTAACGTTGACTCAAGTCCTTCAAAAGGCTCAGTTAACCTTTTAGTCATCCCTGTCGAGCTAAATGGTTTCCCTATGAGTGAGGCAACGCGGACAAAAATTCAAAAAGCCTACTTTGGCACGGAAGCAGAGACTGGTTGGCATTCTGTTGCTTCTTTCTATGAAGAAGAATCTAACGGCAGGCTCAATATCACCGGAACTGTCGCCCCAATTTACAAATCTAATTATGGAGCCTCAATTACCGAGGCACAAACAACTACGCTAGCTAGCACGGCAACCAATTGGTATAAAACTAATTATTCCACTAATAGTGGTAAAGAATTTGATGCCGATAGTGACGGCTTCATCGATGGCGTGATTATGATTTATAGCGCACCAAACAAACAAAGTGGTAATGATAATCTTTGGGCGTATTGCTTCTGGACTAATAACAGCAAAAATACAACCTCACCAACGGCAAAGACATTTTTCTGGGCCTCATATGATTTCATGGATGATTCAGCTAATGCGCCAATCGATGCTCATACCTATATTCACGAAGCTGGCCACGTTTTAGGACTCGAAGATTATTATAATTATGACAGAACAAGTAACTATGGTGCCGCCGGTGGTTTTAATATGCAGGATTATAATGTTGGTGAACACGATCCCTATTCCCGCGTTGCCCTCGGATGGATTGACCCTATTGTTCCGAGTGGTAACACTACCCTCACAATTACGCCTGGGGAAGCAATCATTCTCTCACCTAATAATTTAAGTGCTGCTTCTCCCTTTGATGAATACCTAATTCTTGATGTATATTCCCCAACTGGTCTGAATGAGTTCGACTCCACTTATAAATATGGCGGAAATACTTCAATGTATCCTAAAGGTCCTAATGTGACGGGAATTCGAGTCTGGCACGTTGATTCACGGTTAATGAAAAACTTCTCGGGTTCATCACCAACGCTAACTTCAACAATCACCTCTGGGAGTCGCTATACTCATGCGATGAGTAACTCCACTAATAGTGCTTCTGGATCACTTTATGCAAATTATCGTGACTATAAACTCCTGCACTTGTTACAACAAGGCGGAAGTAATACTTATGCCAACGGCGGTCAGTTTTCCGCGAGTGATGTTTGGACAGTTGGAACTTCGTTTTCTATGAGTTCTTATGCCTCATTCTTTGTCAATAGTGGCAAATTAAATAGCAATACCTCCATGCCTTATTCCTTCTTTGTTACGGCGATAAATGGCACAAGTGTTACGTTATCAATCACGCGAAGTTAAGAAGTTTCTACGAGCTTTCCTCTAGTTTTATTCTCCCTAGTTTAGCTATTTTAAAAGCACCCCATTTCCGATTTATCCAAATCTAGGGGTGCTTTTTTACATCTTCATTTTCTTCTTGATTATCGTTTAAAAAAAGAACGAGGAACAACTACTTCTATGAATATAGCTTTTAGGCTTTGAAACGTTTATTGAGACGGTAACTAGAAAGCGCTATTAACAAGGCTGATAATAAAACAGAAACCGCGATAATAACTCCTAAATTAACATCGAGTCCTAAAATTCCTAATTCATTGGCCCCAAAGCCATCTTTGACACCATTAACGACTTCGATGCTCCCACCCTCCTTACTTAAAATGATATTAAGAGCGGGTTCCATTAAGATTTGTTTAAGAAAGATTGTCATATGTGAGAACGGAATTAATGAAGATAGATTTCGCAGAAAATTTGGAGTTGAAGACGAGATCGGAATATAAATCCCGGCAATGAAGCCTATCATGCTCCCAAAGATTCCACTGACCGCACCAAAGGCATTGATCGATTTAATAAACGTGGTCAGTAAAATCATAAAAGAGGTTGAGATGATCGCAAATAAAATAATAATTGGCACGATTAACAAGATTAAGCTGACAGGAAAGAAAATCCCGGTCACAAGTCCTAGAACGAGGACGGCGACTACCCAAAATATCAAAGAAAGCGTAATCGTGATTAATAATGAACTTAAATAATAGCCAACAATGATCTTATATCTTTTAACTGGCGTGACCATGAAGGCGGCGACTTTACCTTCTTCATAATCTGTGACAATATTGCCAAGGTTACCTAAGGGAATTGTCAGGGTGTTTAAAACAATAACCCCGGCCATCATCTGCGAATAAACTAAAAAGTCCGTTTCTTTTGGGCTTAGTAGTGAGGCAAGTTGTTCTCCACCAACATTACCTAAAAATAAGATATAGATGGCTAATAAAATGATTGTTGATAAAAACGAAAAGAAGACTGCGAGCGGGTCTCTTAGATACATCTTAATATTTCGTTTTACTAAACTAACAATTTCATACATTTTGTGCACCAATAACATTGACGAAAACATCGTCTAATGTGCCTTTGCTTACTTCAAATGATTTGATGTTATCTTCGATATCTTCAATGAGGATGATTGCATCCTTCGTACTACTAACTTCAATGTAATATTGATCGGCAACTTTCTTATAATTTCGCCCTTTTGCATCTAAATATTTGAGGAGGGTTTCTTTGTCATGCGGAATCAGTTTAAAATAATCCTTACTATATTGTGTCTTGAGCTCCGCCGGTGAGCCTTTTGCGACAATTTTACCTTTATGTATAATCACAACATAATCAGCATTAGCAGCCTCCTCCATATAATGGGTTGTTAAAAAGACGGTAATGCCCTCATTAACTCTTAATTGCTCAATTAACTTCCACACCACTAACCTCGTCTCCGGATCAAGACCGGTCGTTGGCTCATCAAGAATTAATAAAGTCGGATTAGAAAATAGCGCTCTAGCAATTTCCACGCGCCGTTTTTGGCCACCTGAAAGTGTTTTAAATCTTTGGTTTTCAATCTCTTGTAAATTTAACTTTTCGACGAGTTCTAAATATCTTGCTTCAACTAGGCGCTTTTCTTTGAGATAAAAAGTCCCTCGTAACATTAAATTTTCTTTAACAGTTAGGGCTTTATCGAGGACATTTTCTTGAAACACAACGCCGATTTGTTCGCGCATATAGCCTTCATCGCTACTACCATTTAATAACACCTCACCTGCGTCTTTTGTTAGTAAGGTTGTCATCATTTTGATTGTTGTTGATTTACCCGCGCCATTTTGGCCCAAAAAGGCAAATAAACTTCCGCGATGAACTTCAAATGAAACATCATCAACTGCTTTGATTGTTTTGAATGTTTTACTTAAGTGTTTAGCCTCTAAAATATTTGTTTCCAATTTAGTATTGCTCCCTATTAAATTACTTTAGCCTTAGCGAGTCCACTCATTAACTTTACTCTAAAAAATAGCTTTACTACAAGTTTTTTATTAATACCTTTAAAAAGCATCTCAAGAATACTACACACTGCTTCTTCCTCTTTAATCTTGTTTAAGGTTATGGTCCCCATATCAAAGGTTAAATATATTTGTTTGCTATCACTTTAATTTCCTATGAGTACTAAAAGCACCTAGACCTGCACTTTTAGCATAATATTAACTATTTTACTCAATCATCGTTTAAAACTGCAAAACAGCCCTTCAACTTCCTTACGTGAAATTCCCTAAGCCTTAAAAAACTTGTTGCATGCGCTTACATTAATGGGCCCGACCAAATTTCTAGAAAATATATTGTATTGATTAAAATTTCAGGTATATTAATAATTATCAAATACAAGGAGGACGATGTTATGACTACATTCAAACAATCAATAACGACCGTTACTTCCGTGTATTATTATTATTATCACTACAAGATCATTTCATAATCTTGATTTTTCGATAATAATAGAAAAAGCCTTGGTGAGAAATGATATTAAATCATTCATCAAGGATAATAAAACACACATACGACCTTGGTGAACTACCGGGGTCGTTTTTTATTTCATAGCCACAAAATAAAGGAGAAAATAACTATGGAACACAAATTAAGAAAGTTTAGTCTCGTCGCGTCTTTGACCACAATTGGATTTTTAGCGCTCACAAGTTGCGGGACCGCATGGAACGGAATTACCGCGACCAGTGAGCACAAAGCCAAAATCGGCATTTTGCAATTTGTTACACATGATGCCCTTGATTTAGCTCGTGTTGGGTTTACGCAAGCCCTTCGCGATGAAGGCTATGTTGATGGGGATAATATTACCATCACCATTCAGAACCCGCAGACTAGTTCAGCAGCATTAGCAACAATGGCGGCGAGTCTTGCCGCTAGTTCAGATTTAATCCTTGCTATCGCCACTCCAGCCGCGACTGCGACAAAGAGTGCGCTTGAAACGGAGGGAAGAAATGTCCCGCTGCTATTTACGGCCGTGACCGATCCCGTCGCCGCGCAACTGATTGAAAGTGCAGCAAATCCTGGGGGCTTTATCACTGGAACTAATGATATGCAACCAATTAATGCACAAATTGACCTCTTTATTGATTTAGGTTTAGTTCCCGGTGTCGATAAAATTGGGATGATTTACTGTAATGCCGAAAGTAATAGTATTGCCCAAATCAACCTCGCAAAAGCACATGCCGAAGCACTAGGTTTCAGTGTTGAAATCACTTCCATTCCTGATGCTTCAACGCTGGTGACCGCCCTTGAAAGTTTAACAAATCGCAATATTAAGGGCTTATACGTTCCAACGGATAATGTCATCTCAAGTAACATGCAAATTTTAAGTAATCATATGATTGACCATCACGTACTTACAGTCGTGGGTGAAACGTCAATGGCCGAAAATGGCGGACTGATCACACTTGGTGCTGATTACCATGCCTTAGGGCTCTTGACTGGGCAAATGGCGGTCGCAATTATTGAAGGCACTCACCCTAAGGATATCCCTTCAGTTGGGGCCAGTAGTTTCGAGATGGTCATTAATCTAGATGTAGCAGCGGAAATGGGCTTTAGTGTCCCTGCTGCTTTACTCGATGAGGCTGATGTCCTCATTCAAGAAGGAAACTAAAAGTGATTGTCTCATCTTTTTTTACGGCGCTATATTTAGGGCTTATCTGGTCAGTTATGGCTTTAGGCGTCTATATTGCCTATCGTATTTTAGATATTGCCGATTTAGGAGCTGAGGGTGCCTTCCCCCTTGGCGGAGCAGTCGCCGTCACTTTACTGATCTTCAAGTTTAATCCCTTTCTTGCCATTTTGATTGCGACCATGGCAGGGGGAATTGCTGGGCTAATTACCGCGCTTCTTCATACGAAACTAAAAATTCCTAGTCTCCTTGCCGGAATAATTACGATGGTCGGTTTATATTCAATCATGATGTTAATTATTGGGCTTGGGCGGATTGAAATGCAACGTCTTGCCGATCCAAGTAACTTTTCGAGGAGTAATGTTGTCTCCTTCTTCTATATTTCAAGTGATATCCCGAGTGGAAGCCAAACTATCTTCACACCGCTTGCCAATTTATTGAGCTTCATGGCACCTAAACAACTAAAAACAAGTATTATTGTTACTTCGCTTTTGATTGTCACTTTGGTGTTTTGCCTTATTTACTGGTTTTTTGGTACCCAATTTGGCGTTGGTCTCCGCGCCGTTGGTAAAAACTCCCAGATGGCCAAAGCGCAGGGAATTAATCCGCATGTGATGATTATTGTCGGGCTTGTGATTTCTAATGCACTTGTAGCCTTAAGTGGAGCGATGTATTCAATGATGATGCGCTCCGCGAATGGCACGTTTGGTCGCGGTACGATTGTGATTGGCTTAGCGATTGTTTTTCTTGGCGAAGCCCTATTCGGTAAACGCTCCTTCAAGCTTACGCTTGTTAGTCTGATTACTGGTGCAATTCTTTACTACGTCATCATCACGGTTGCCGCTAACTTGCTCAACATTGACCAAAACCTTTTTAATCTCATTCAAGCGGTCCTGATTACGACGATTATTGTCGCACCACGTCTCAAAGATGAATGGCGGCTTAAAGCTAGTAAAAAGCAAGGGGGAAATGCGTATGTTAAAGATTAAAAAACTCGCCAAAACATTTCATCTCGATAATAATCCACTTAATGATAAATTGGCGCTTATCGATATCAACCTAACGATTGAAGATGGAGACTTTATTACCGTGATTGGTGGCAATGGTTCGGGGAAGACGACGCTCTTAAATATGATTGCCGGCGTTCATCGTCCTGATTGCGGCAGTATTACCCTCAACAACATCGAATTAAGCAATCTCAAAGAATACCAAAGAGCAACTTATATTGGCCGGGTCTTTCAAGATCCACTAAGCGGGACTGTCGGTGAGATGTCAATTGAAGAAAACCTCGCCCTCGCCACCAAACGTGGCCAATCATTATCGCTCAAATGGGGACTGCCCGCGCTGAAACGCCAAGGCTATAAACGGCTTTTACAAGACCTTGATTTAGGCCTAGAAACACGGCTAGCCGCCAAAGTCTTACATCTTTCGGGTGGCCAACGTCAAGCATTAACTTTACTAATGGCGACCCTAGTAACACCTGAAATACTGCTCCTTGATGAACACGTCGCCGCGCTTGATCCCAAGACCGCAAAAACAGTGATGGGACTGACCGAAAAAATCGTCGCGGAAAAGAAAATCACAACCTTGATGATTACGCACAACATGAAAGATGCAATTCGTTATGGTAATCGCTTGCTGATGATGACCAATGGGCGGATTATCTTTGATTGCAACGGACCAGAGAAAAAGAATCTCACAGTCGAGCAATTAATTAGCAAGTTTAATGATTCCAGTGAGGATGAATTACCTGATTCAATGGTCTTAAGCCGCTAAAGCAGCTTTATAATTACAGTTTATAAAATGTTTATATTGTTTTTGGCAAAATAATCTAATTCAGTTTGATTCCAAAGCGAAGCTTGGACCTCGGCAATATGAACTTTTTCTAACACAATCATACAAATGCGTGATTGGCCGATTCCGCCTCCTATTGTTTGGGGTAGTTCTTCGTTTAAGACCAATTGGTGATAAGGGTGGTCAATTAAATCAAGGCGATTACTCGCTTGTAATTGACTTTGGAGGGTCTTAGCATCAACACGGATACCCATTGATGATAGTTCAACCGCTTGATTTAAAACATCACTCCAAATTAATATGTCGCCATTAAGGCTCCAATCATCATAATCAGGAGCGCGTAAATCATGCTTTTGGCCATTAGCAAAAGCTTGACCAATTTTCTTAATAAAAACCGTTTTATGAATTTCCGTAATTCTATGTTCTTTTTCGCGCATCGTTAAAGTTGGATACATATTATCTAATTGTTCAGCATCAATAAAAAACACATTGTCATTAATGTCATCGCTAAGCACTGGATAAGTTTTGCGGACAAGGTCTTTAGTCTCTTTTAAAACTTCCACGATTGTGCGCACAACATTTTCTAAAAAAGCAATGTTACGATCTTCTTGATTAATAACTAGTTCCCAATCCCATTGATCAACATAAAGAGAATGCGTGTTATCTAAAATATCTTTAGGCCTAATCGCATTCATATCTGTATATATACCTTCATAAATGTCATAGCCATAGTTTTTAAGGGCGATTCTTTTCCATTTGGCGAGCGATTGAACAATTTCCACATCGTAACCTAAGGTCTCAATTCTAAATTTAAGCGCACTATCTTTAACGCCGAGATCATCATTAATTGCCGCACCGCTACTCACGACGATTGGAGCGGAAACACGTGCTAAATTTAGCCGTTCACTTAACTTTTTTTCAAAATTATCTTTAACTATTTTTATGGCATTTTGCGTTTGTTTAACTGTTAGTTTTGAGGTGTACATAATTACTCCGTTTTATAAAATCTTATTAATTTTAGCACTTAAATCGCCTTTAACCGAGCCTTTTGTCATAAAAAAACAAAAATACACTACGGACTGCAGGTAATCTAAATGTAGACACATTGTAAAAGATGTGGACAAGATAATTTGTTAAAATACATTAAGGAGAATTATATGTACAGTAAAGAGCAAAAGTATAACATTGGTAAAGAAGCTTACGACAAGGAAGACACG
>Ga0265295_1003831_pt1 | contig 21111 bp, 17 predicted proteins | sample Munlansysbiofilm_FD_192503 | JGI IMG/M metagenome (GOLD analysis project Ga0265295, IMG submission 192503) | Leachate microbial communities from a municipal landfill in Southern Ontario, Canada - Methane capture system biofilm | ecosystem: Engineered > Solid waste > Landfill > Unclassified ... | reverse complement strand
CTCAGGAGTACCGACCCCCTCTTCGTCATAGATATACCCATCAGGGCCACTGATCGCAACTACCTTGGCTCCCAATTCAGTCGCCTTCATTGCCGCTCCCCAAGCCACGTTCCCGAATCCACTGAGAGAGATCCGTTTTCCCTCCAAGCTATCCTGATGCGTCTCAAGCATAGCCTGGGCAAAGTACATGGTTCCATAGCCTGTTGCTTCAGGGCGAACCAGGGACCCCCCAAAGCCAAGACCCTTACCGGTCAGGACACCCGTATTTTCTCCCCTGATACGCTTATACTGTCCATAGAGGAAACCAATCTCACGAGCTCCTACCCCAATATCCCCAGCAGGGACGTCTGTCTCAGGGCCGATATATTTCTGCAACTCAGTCATGAAAGAACGACAGAAGCGGAGAATTTCGCTATCGCTCTTGCCACGTGGATTGAAATCACTGCCTCCCTTACCGCCACCCATGGGGAGTGTGGTAAGGCTATTCTTCAGAGTCTGCTCAAAACCAAGGAACTTCAGTGTACCGAGGGTAACACTGGAGTGAAAACGGAGACCTCCCTTATAAGGTCCGATTGTATTATTGAATTGAACACGATATCCACGATTTACTTGAAGATTTCCTTCATCATCCTCCCACTCGACTCGAAAGGTGTACACCCGGTCGGGTTCGGTCATTCTCTCGAGAATCCGATGCTTTTCATATACAGGATTCTCATTGACCACGTCGAGGACACTCTCCACCACCTCGCTGACGGCCTGGATGAACTCAGGTTCGGCGGGATTCTTTCTCTCCAATTCTTTCATTACTGATTCAAGGGTATACATACCTAGATTATTCTCCTTGGTCTGTGCTGCAACACGCTGTTGCTTGTCCAAAAAGCGTAAACCCGCTATATCGATATGTCAACGTCGAATTGCGATAAACATGATTATATTTTTTATATTTACCCTATCGTACAAAATTATACATAAAAATTGAATTTTCAATCAATTTTATGAATATACTGAAACAATATGCAAACTTCGTCTCTCATGATAAAATACCTGCTATGTATACACTTGACCCAACCTGGTTGCCATTCAGCAACCTGATGCTGAAACATATCTACAACGTACTGCTCATCTGCAATGACTATGACCGTTTCCTCCTTGAGGAAGACGGACGGGTTGAAGAAGAGTTATACCTCGAATACACCCAGCTTGGACTGAACAACCCACCAAAGTTCACCCATACCAGCACCGCGGAAGAAGCGCTTAACCTCTTGAACCAGAGATCATTTGACCTGGTTGTCACCATGCTCGACCTCGGGACCGACTCTGTTGAGCAGTTGGCTACAACCATCAAGAAGAGCAATCCGCAGATGCCGGTTATTGCACTCTCTCCCTCTTCCAGCCATAAGAGAAACAAGATGATCAAGGGGTCAGACTGCAAGGACATCGACTATTTCTTCTACTGGCAGGGCGATCCCACCATCTTCCTTGCCATGATCAAGCTGGTAGAGGATAGGATGAACCTTGACCATGACACCCAGGAAGCAGATGTCCAGTTGATCATCCTGGTAGAGGACTCGGTTCGGTTCTACTCATCCTACCTACCCATGATGTACACCACCTTGATCCAACAGAATCGCTCAGCCATCCTTGAAGCACTGAACAGCTGGGGAAAAACCCTCAGGATGCGTGGAAGACCAAAGATCGCGCTTGCCAGAACCTATGAGGAGGCCCAGGAGCTCTATAGCAAATATCAACACAATATCTTGGGGATTATCACCGACATGTCCTACCTCAAGGAGGGTGATCAGGACAAGTATGCAGGCCTATACCTCACCAAAATGGTTCACGCAAGAGACCCTGAGATCCCAATACTCATCCAAAGCAGTGACAACACTGCCCAGGAGATGGCAGAGGAAGCAGGAGCGTATTTTCTCTGGAAAAACAATTCAGCACTTCTTTTTGAACTGAATAAGTTCATGACAAAGCACTACGGATTCGGACCCTTTATCTTCCGAGATCCCGATACGATGGAGGAGATTGCCCGCGCGGAGACCATGCGCGACCTGCAAAGGGTCCTTCCCAAGGTCCCCACCAAAAGCTTCGCTTTCCACTCCAAGAGAAATGACTTTTCAAGATGGCTCAGGGCACAGAGCCTTTACGCCATTGCTGCAAGAATCAAGGACTTGAAGATCCCTGCAAATGGGGATGCAAAGGTAGTACAGCAACAGATGACGGAAATCATACGCAACTACCGTAAGGAGAGAACCAAGGGAGTCATTGCCCAATTCAGTAGGAACAACTATGACGAAACGCTCTTCTTCAGCCGAATTGGAGGGGGATCACTGGGAGGAAAGGGACGAGGTCTTGCCTTCATCGATATGGTATTGCGTGCAGCAAAACTTCCAGAGAAATACCCTGATGTATACCTCTCCATCCCTCGAACGGTGGTTGTTACCACCGATCAGTTCACCCAGTTCCTCGAGGAAAATGATCTCAATGATATCGCCTCAGGGGACCTTCCCGATGAGACCTTGCTAAAAATATTCCTCTCAAAACCATTAAGCAATGAGCTGGTCCTGAACCTCTCGGAAATCATCCAGGTCATCCACCAGCCGATTTGTGTGCGCTCTTCCAGCCTTCTGGAGGACTCACACTTCCAACCGTTCGCCGGGGTATATGAGACATGCATGCTTCCCAACCAAGGGTCTGACGAGGCGAGACTCCAGGAGCTCTGTGATGCGGTACGCGCGGTCTGGGCTTCCACCTTCTTCCGTAGCGCAAAGGAGTATCTCAAGGCAACCGAGCATATGCTCGAGGATGAAAAGATGGCTGTCATCATCCAGCAGGTCATTGGAAGCGACCATGGTCCTTACTGGTATCCAAATATCAGCGGGGTTGCCCGTTCCCTCAACTACTATCCCCTGGGGGGAGAGAAGCCTGAGGATGGGGTTGGCATGCTCAGCTTCGGTTTCGGTAAATCTGTGGTGGACAATGGCTCCGCCTTGCGATTCAGCCCTACCCATCCAAAACGGCCAGCCCAGTTCCTTGGTGGCAACCAGACAAGCAGCCAGAACACCTTCTATGCCCTGAATATGAAAAGTGGGTACCATCCACTTGAAGAAGGGGGTCTTGAGAACCTGGAACTGCTCAATTTCCGAGAATCGTGGGCTTATCCTGATGCCATTAGATACATTGCAAGCACCTATGACTTGACTAGTGGCATGCTGAGCGAGTCTGTCAGGACTGAAGGGGAGAAGGTGATCACCTTCAACGGAATCCTTAAGTATGACGCCTTCCCCCTAGCCGCCATCGTCAGGGATGTCCTTCAGTTGGGTACAGAGGCAATGGGAAAACCGGTAGAAATAGAATTTGCTGTGAACCTGAACCGTGCAGCCCCAAAGATGAGGGAGTTCAGTCTTCTCCAGATTCGCCCTATAGCAGCAGGCAACGAGGAGAGTGATGTCTCAATCAGCGACCATGAACGAGAGAGTGCTGCCATCCATTCCCATGTGGTGATGGGAAACGGAAAAATTGACCATGTACAGGATATCATCTATTTGAAAATCGACCAGTTCTCGGCTTCCTCAATGAAAAGCATGGCAAAGGAACTCGACAAACTCAATGCAGCAATGGTTATTGCAGAGAAAGACTATGTATTGATGGTAGCAGGAAGATTGGGCAGCTGTGACCCATGGCTGGGTATTCCCGTAACTTGGTCACAGATATCCAGAAGCAAGGTAATCGTTGAGACTGGGTTACAAGGATTCCAGGTGGAACCAAGCCAAGGGACTCACTTCTTCCAGAACATGACAAGCCTGGGATGCCTCTACCTGACCATCAACCCGGCCTATCGATCTGGCTCAATGCGCTTCGAGAAATTCAAGACCCTCCAGATTGTCTCAGAGACAGAACACTTCATTCATGCAAGAAGCGAAAAGCCATTGACCATTAAGGTCAACGGCTTCGATGGAGAGGGGGTAGTACTGGTCGATTAGTGCTCTGGATGGGTCTCCTTATAGGCCCAGACCCAAATTGCAGTATGGGAACGCACTGCCTCTACTGCCTTTTCACCATCTCTATCCATAATTGCCTGATGCAATTGTTGGTGTACCTCATCAACACCCTCATGGATGGGGTTGATGGTCTTGGTGAACAAATCAATCACAAAGGTGTAGATGTTCTCTACGATACTGTTGTGGGAAAATCGAGCAAGCAAGCGATGATAATGCAAGTCCAGGGCGCCTGCTTTCTGGGCAGAAGCCTGATCTTTACCGAGCTCCTTCTGGAACTCCTTCATTGATTGGTCGAGCAAAGCCAATTCCTCATCGCTCGCAGACTCAATGACCAATTTAACGATACCTTCTTCCAGCAACTGCCTGACCTGGGTCAATGATTTGTAATCACGGTCCTGTACAAGGATCTGGAACAGTTGTGGATCGAATAGACGCTTGTTTGATGCGCTGGAAACAAACGTTCCATGTCCTTGCTTGATCTCAATCACCCCATAGGCAGAGAGAATCTTCAAGGCTTCACGTACCGTGCCACGCCCAACCTTCAGGCTCTCGGCAAGGGAGATTTCATTGGGAATCATATCCCCGGGAGAAAGCTTCTGATCGATCAAGAGCTCCTTGATCTTCTCTATCACCCATTCAACCGCTGATGGACGGCCTTCGCGTACCCTGAACATGTCTTCCATGGAAATAAATCCCCCTGCTACAGCACTGTATCATACCAAGAGCCCTCGATGAAAGCAAGGAATCATCAATCCTTGTAATCATCTCTCGAGGGAGAGAAACACTCAATCAGCTCAGTATCCTCAAGTATCTTGGAGCCATGGGGGTCCATGGAAGCAAAATAGTAGGCATCTCCTGCATGAAGGTCCAAAATCTCGCCATCTCCCTTGATGAAATGGATATGGCCCTTTACCACAAAGCCATTCTGGCTTTCAGGGTGGGTATGCATCTCAAGCGTGGACCCTTTCTCAAGGTAGAAATAGCAGATCATGCTATCCTTGTCATACGTCAAGGTAACCCGCTCAATTCCCTTCGCCCTCTCCACTCTCTTGTCTGTATGCAAATTCCCTCTATGTTTCTTCTCGTCCATTATTTGTTTCCCCTTCTCTCAGCAATCAAGGCAAGCAAGGCATTCCATCCCTTCTGGAATGAGGTACGGAACAACTCAACCCCGCCATAATCGTAGTACTCATCAACAGACATCCCATCAGTCTCAAGGGCTCTCTGGTAGTCAGGAAGCTCCTTGCAGAGCCTCTTGATCTGTTGTTCATCGAGCGTACTGTCTATCCGGTCAACTACTTCCTTGTCCTGTTCAATCAATACCTCGGCAGTCCCTTTCCAGTTGATGGTGATGCTCAGATCACCACCCACCAGCTCAGTGAAGTCCTCAAGTTTTCTGGCTCCTCCACCGATCATGATTCCTGGATATCCCCTATCCTTCATCATCTCATACTCTTTCTTTGCGATGGAGAGCCCAGCATATTTGACCAACTCCTCATCAATAGAGAGCTGGTGCTCCTTGATGACACGCTTGAAATGATCATCGAGAATTCCGGTGATATGTGTGACATAGAAAGGAGGGATGTTTCCACTCTTCTGGCTCACCTCCTGATATGCTTCACAAATGGAGATGGTCTGACTCAGGCTCATAACCTCTGTTGCCATCGTGGGGATATTATGTTCCACCATGGTACTGATAGCCTCGATACCCCACTTGGTTACCGGTATCTTGATGCAGATATTCTCAGCAATCTCATGATTCTCCAAGCCTTCCTTGATGATCAGGCTGGCATCTGTCTCAGCAAACGGGTCACCCTGGATGGTAACCAGCCCCTCTGTACCGCCACTGGCGCGATAGAGTGGGAGGAACAGATCTGCAAGACGGCCGACCATCATCTGCTGAACCTTGGAGGCCAGAGTGGAGTCGTCCTTCTCATAGGGAAGCAGGAGGTCAATCATCCGCCTCACCACACGCATATCCTCTTCAGATTCAAAGAGCTTTGAAACATAACTCGGATTGGTGGTGCAACCAATTGCCCCTTCTTCTATCGCCCGTTTGGCTTGCTCCATGGTCGGATTGTTGATCCAGAAGCGAGTTTTGGTTTGTTGATGCACACGGTGAAAATACGTAGATTTCATACACACACCTCTAATTGAATAGTAATGACGGTAACCACAGGGAGATCTGCGGAACATAGGTGAGAATCACCAATGCCACTAGTAGGGAGAACAGGTATGGCATTACTGCCTTGAATACCTTCCCCACCGGAAGCTTCACGATTGGGCTGAGCATATACACACTCATGCCAACGGGAGGGGTGATCATTCCAATCATCAGGTTGAATACCATCACCAAGCCGAAATGGACAGGATTAACACCACTGGCCATCAGAGGCGGCAACAGGATCGGGGTCAGAATCATAATCGCAGCAGTGGACTCCAGGAACATTCCTGCAATAAGGAGAATTACATTGGCAAGAATCAAGAGCACTACCGGATTGTCAGAAATACCAAGCATCAATGCCGATACCTGCTGGGGAAGCTGTTCTACCGTCAAGACCCAGGCAAAGATGGCAGCAGAGGCAACAATAAACAGTACACTTGCCGTTGATTGCAATGTCTCCTTGCATGTCTTGATAAACGATGCAAAGCTGAGTTCCTTGTATATGGCACTCAAAACCAATGAATATGCGACAGCAATAGCAGCAACTTCAGTCGGACTGAACAGGCCAGAGAGCATCCCACCCATCATGATCAATGGCATGAACATGGAAGGCAGGCCCCTTTTTATGATGGTAAGGACCTCTGTTCGTGAATACTTGCTCTCAACTCCCTTTGGATAGTTGTACCGCCGTGCAAAGAAGGCCACTTGGACCATCAAGGCAATGGCGATAATCAGTGCAGGCAGAATTCCTGCAATCAGGAGCTGCATGGAGGAGGTCTCAGCTGCAGCACCATAGATGATCAAGGGGATGGAAGGAGGGAATATAGGGCCGATTACTGCAGAGGCAGCGGTAATGGCTGCAGCATGCGTCTTCGGATACTTCTGTTTCTCCATCGCTTCCAACTCAATATTCCCCAGTCCTCCAACATCAGCGAGGGCTGCTCCTGAGATGCCGCTGAAGATCAGGGAAGCTACAATATTTACTTGGGCCAAACCACCTTTCAAGCGGCCAACCAACAATTTTGCAAACTCAAACAACCGTTCGGTAATACCCGAACTATTCATCAGTCCTGCTGCCAGGATAAACAAGGGAACGGCAAGCATGGGGAAAGAGTTAAGACTGGTAACCATTCTTTGAATCAACTGACTGGGAGGAATATTTGCCACAATCAGATACAAGGCAGAGGGAATTCCCATACTGACGGCAATGGGAAGGCCTGTGGTCAGCAAGACCAGGAACATGAGCACTACCATGGAACCACTCATTGGACTACCTCCCTACCACGAAGCGTTATAATGGCACCAGCGAGGGAAAAGATGCACATGGCAAGCACTCCCAGTGTGATGGGGATGTAGAACACCACATTCGGCATTGCGAGAGCCGGAGTCCGTACATTCCAATTGAATTCCATGATTGTCACGATGGCATTAAGCACATACAGACCGAAGACCATGACCAGAAGCTGGCTAATAGCTGAAAACCAACGTTTCAAACGCTCTGGAAGGTACAAAATAACGATATCCACAATGATATGCTGGCCTCTCCAGGTCAACACCGGTATCATCAGGAATACCAACGAGACCAAGGAAAACCGAGCAAGCTCTTCCAACTGTATCGACCCGGAATTAAATATATTTCTCATGATGATCTGAATAAGCACTGAAAGGAACAGCATCAAGAGGAAGATGATGCCAAGCAGCTCATACAGACCAGCCATCTTTTTCAAGAACCTTTGCATAGGAATATTCCTTGTATTAGAAGACATGTGTGGAAGCAGGATACCATCCTGCCTCCACCACTGAAAGCACTACTACTTGATTGCGTGGATCATCTCGTAGTACTTGCCCCAAGCATCGCCAAAGCGTTCATCAACGACTTTGCTGACGGAAGAACGGAACTCATCAACTTTCAGGCCATCAGCTGCTGTGATGATGGTCATGCCTTTGTCCTTGAGCGTCTGGACGTCCTTGGCCTCATTCTCCTGAACATAGTTGGATGCCCAGTCACGTGTTTCACGAGCAACTTCTCTGAAGATCTGCTTATGCTCGTCACTCAGGGACTGCCATACCTTCTCGTTGATCACAACAGGTTCACTACCCATGATATGGTCGGTCATCATGGCATACTTCTGTACTTCGTAGATATTGCTGGTAACCAACGTGCTTACTGGGTTCTCCTGTCCATCGGCGACACCGGTGGAGAGGGCGACAGGAACTTCTGACCAATCGATGGGTACTGCTACCGCGCCCATACCTTCCACTGCTGCAAGATAGATGGGGGAAGGAATGGCACGAATCTTCTTTCCAGCCAAATCTGCCGGTGAGTAGACAGGGAAGTTTGCGGTCAACTCACGGGTACCGAAGTAGAAGGAGTAGAGAATCCTTACGTTTCTGGTATCGATCAACTTCTGGTTCAACTCCATGAGCGCAGGGCTGGTCTCAGGATCAGTTGCCTTGAGCAGGTGGTCGACATCCCGATAAAGGTATGGTGTATCAAACAGTCCAAGGTCATTGAGCAACGGCTGCAACCCGCCATAGGTGTTATGGTGAAGTGCAATAGAACCCATGGAAACAGCTTCAGCCATCTCACTGATGGATCCCAGCTGACTTGCAGGATACACTTCAATCTTGATGGCCCCACCGGTCTTCTCAGCTACCTTATCGGCAAAATAGGTGGCCTGCAGTCCGTTCGGGCTGGAAGCCGGATTCATGTGAGCATACCGCAATACCAATGGATTCTCAGAGGTCGGACCACTCTTTTCTGCTTGCCCCTGTGCAAACAGAGCCGTTGCCAACAAGGTGACAAGCACCAGTACAACAATCTTCTTTTTCATTTGTTTCTATCTCCTTTTGTTTCTATCCTCAGGTAATCCTAAGGAATTATGCCTTTGTATGTTTGATGGCTTTCTTGGCTCCCTCGATAATATCCTCTACAGACATACCGTAGGCATCAAGCAGCTCATCAGGAAAGCCGGACTCACCGTACACATCCTGCAATCCCAGTCGTACCAAGTAGGCAGGGTTTCCCTCTGCAATCACCTCTGCAATTGCACTACCGAGACCATTAATGATGGTATGGTCCTCAATCGTTACCGCACAACCTGTTTTTCCAAGAATTGCTGCGATTCCTGCTCGATCCAATGGCTTGATGGTTGCAACCTCCACAACCTTCGCACCGATTCCCTCTTCCTTAAGCCGTTTTGCAGTCTCTATTACGCGATTAGTAACAAATCCATGACAGAACAACGCCACATCATTTCCTTCATCAACAATGGTGCGTACCTTACCCAAAGGAAAGGGTGTTCCATCGGGGAAGACTTTCTCTTCCCGACCACTGCCGATTCGTATATAAACCGGTCCCTCGATATCAGCACTTGCCAGCATCGCTTGATAGACCTGGTTTCCATCTGCAGGACAGAGAATGGTGAAATTGGGCATCGTCCTGAGAATTCCCACATCCTCAATAAACTGGTGTGAGACCCCTTCCCTGTTTCCTCCATGCAAGCCCCCATTTGCACCGACAAAGCGGACTTTCAGTGCAGGATAGGAGACGAATGTCCGCATCTGTTCACAAGCGCGCATCGTCAAGAACCCTGCGTAGGTACAGATGTAGGGCAAGAGGCCACTGGAAGCGAGGCCACTGGAAACACCCACCCCGTTCTGCTCGGATATCCCAAGTTCAATGACACGGTCAGGATATGCTTCCAAGAACGGTTCACCCTTGACCACCTTCAGAGAGTCAGTGGAAACGAATACGATATCATCACGCTCTTTTGCCAAGTGCATCAGTGCGTCTCTAAATCCAATTCTCGTGCTGTCAACACTACTCATAGCACACCTCCCAGTTCCTTCATGGCAATACGGTATTCTTCATCGGTATAGACCCGTTTATGCCAGGAGTTTTCTCCCACCATGAAGGAAACACCGTTTCCCTTGACCGTCTTGCAGATGATTGCCGAAGGTCTCTCAGTTTCTGCTTTGGCGTTCTCAACCGCTTGTAAAATCTGGGAAATATCATGCCCGTCAATGCTCTGGGTATGCCAGCCGAAGGCTTTCCACTTATCCTCAATAGGATAGGGACCCGATACCTCACCGACAGTCCCCCCACTCTGGTAGTTGTTGTTGTCTATGAATACCGTCAGATTTGCGGCCTTCTGATGGCTTGCAGCCATTGCTGCTTCCCAGATCATTCCTTCACCAAGCTCACCATCACCGGTGATTACATACACCCGGTTTGTTTGCTTCTGGATTCGAGCGGCCAAGGCCATGCCCAGTCCAATAGAGACTCCGTTTCCGAGCGAACCTGTGGTTGCATCAAGACCTTTGGTCTTTGGTGCATAGGGATGTCCCTGTAACTTGGAATGTAGGTATCGCAGGGTATAGAGGTCGTCTACCGGGAAATAACCCCGCCTCGCTAGGGCAGCATACAATACAGGACAAGCGTGTCCCTTGGAGAGTACAAAGCGATCACGATCGCTCTTATCAGGGTTGGATGGGTCAATATTCATCACCTCAAAGTAGAGGGCGGTAATAATATCTGCAACTGAAAAACTCGGACTGGGATGGCCATCCTTTGTTCGGTAAACCATCTCAACGACATCTCTCCTAAGCTGCAAAGACATCGCATGCAAAGCTTCAAGATCCATGGGTTCCTCCTTCTACAACAGTCCCTTGATCTGTTCAACACCAAGGCGAGGACTGCTGAGCACCGTCTTGCCGGTAAGCTCGGCAAGCGGTTTTTCCATTCTTGCCATCGAGCCCTGTGCAAGAAGAATCACATCACAGGAATCAGCTACCCGTTTTGCCGTCTCAGCAATCAGCCGGTCATGGGTTTCTGCGTCCCCTGCAGTAATGGCTGGGAAAGCTCCCTCGGCCAAGGCACTGATGGTCCTGATTGATTTCCCTGCCTCCTGTGCACATCTTTCCAATAGTCGGATAGTTGGATCCAAGGTGGTAGGAAGGGTTGCCAGGACAGCGATTGAATCAGTGAGCTCTATCGCCCGGCGGGCCATCGGTTCATCAATTCTAATGATTGGGATGGGGAAAAATTCTCGAGCACCATATACTGCATCCCCGATAGAGGAGCAGGTGTTAAGGATCAGCTCAGCACCCGATGCACAAGCAATCTCATAGTATCCATAGAGCCGTCTCTTCACAGCCTTGGTCATTCCCCCGGCCTCGATGATGTCAGCAATCATGCTGTCATCGAGTATGTTCATTATCTTGTAGTCACCAAGGGTCTCTTTCATCAGATCCGACAGTGGTTTTACCAAGGCAGCTCCAGTATAGATTGCGGCAATCGTGTGTTCAGCCATGAATATTCCTCCCAATTCCTATAACATCATACATCATACATATGAAGAATAAGACACATTTTTCAATCTGTCAAGAAACAATTGGGCAGACTTCATTGGGATAGAAATTCAGGACCCCTGAAAGGAGTCCTGATACAATCTGCGAATGAGGAGTATTGGTTAATAGGGACCACGGATATGCTGGGCAACCTTCTCCTGATAGAACTTCTCCAATTGCTTATGCAGCTCATCTGAGAGAGGAGGAAGATCAGAAATTGCGGCATTGTCCAGCACCTGTGATGGCCTGCTGGCACCAGGAATCACCACAGAGACAGCATCAAAGTCGAGAATCCAACGAAGTGCCATCTGGGCAAGAGTCATTCCCTCTGGTTTCATTGTCTTGATCTCTTCAGCCAGTTCAACGCCCTTCTCAAAAGGAACACCTGCAAAGGTCTCACCAACATTGAATGAGGCTCCATCGCGATTGAAGTTACGGTGGTCACTCTCATCAAAGGTGGTATTTTTCGTCATCTTTCCCGAGAGCAGTCCACTTGCCAAAGGAACACGGGCAATGATGGAAACTTCTTTTTCCTTGGCTTTGGAGAAGAGGTCGGTAATCAGTTTCTGTCGGAATATATTGAATATAACCTGAAGAGAGGCAATTCCCTCCTCTTTCAGGCAGATCAACCCCTCTTCCACAGACTCAACACTTGCGCCAAAGTCGGCAATCTTTCCTTGCTTTTTCAGATCTCTCAGGACATCAAAGACAGCCCCATCGGCCAGGACATCCTGGGGGATACAGTGCAACTGGATCAAATCCAAACGTTCAACTCCCAAACGGGAGAGTGATGCATCAGTGTGGCGGATCATTGCCTCAGGGGTGAAATTCCCAGGCCAACCTGGATCTCCACCACGTCCCAATTTGGTAGCAACAAAGAAGGAGTCACGTTGGGATTTAAGAAATTTTCCAATGAACTTCTCGCTCCTCCCGTCTCCATACACGTCAGCGGTATCAAAAAAGGTAATACCTGCATCAGAGGCTGTCTGGAGGATTTTCATGGCAGTCTCATCCTCAACGGTACCCCATGATCCACCGATCTGCCAGGTTCCCAATCCAACCTCGGAAACCATGGTCTTATTCGTACCAAACGGTCTTTTCTTCATACTTGATCCTCCATTTTTTATGTATCTCTCTTCATTTTAGGAAGCTCTCATACAAAAAGCAAGGAATTCCTGCCTTAGAGCTGAGAGAGGAACGCATCCCATAAGGTATCTTGCGGGGGATCGGCAACAATGGTTATCTCTTCTTTGCGTACCGGATGAACAAAGGAGATGGATCTTGCATGAAGACAGATACCCCCATCAGGGTTGGAACGGGGAAAACCATACTTGAGGTCTCCCTTGATATGCAGGCCAATTGCAGCAAGCTGCGCCCTGATCTGGTGATGTCTACCGGTATGCAGCAATACCTCAAGGAGGAAGTAGGTTTTGCTGGCAGCGATAAGACGGTAATCCATCTTTGCAAGCTTCCCTTTCTGTCTCTCCACAGGAAGCGCAACACTCTTGTTCGCCTTCGTATCGCGGATGATGTAGTGAAGCAAGGTACCCTCTGTATCGTTGGGAACCTTATCCACAATCGCCCAGTAGGTCTTCTTCACGGTATTGCCCTTGAAGAGCTCATTCATCCTGACAAGGGCCTTTTCAGTCTTGGCAAAAATCACCAAACCGCTTGTTGGCCGGTCCAAGCGATGAGGAATGCCCAGATAGACATTTCCCTTCTTTTCATAGGTTACCTTCAGGTATTCCTTGACAAGATCAGCGAGTGTTTTATCTCCTGTCTTGTCTCCTTGTACTAACTCACCACCACGCTTGTTCACCACGATCAAGTGGTTGTCCTCATACAGGATCCGACCTTCAAGTTGCTCCATTATTCCCTCTCCATCTCATCATCGAAGAGCGACGGTTCCCGCTGGTCTTCGTGTACCACTTCTTTTACTGCCCTGAGCCGTATGGAAGCCACTTCCTTTACAGCCAGGCGAACCCCGTTTGCCTTTACCCCTTTAGGTTTGTAATCGGAGAAGTAGAACTTCTCCTCCAGAATCCTGAGCCCTGGTTTCTTCTTATAGGTAAGGTTCATCTCAGCATTTTCGAAGGTGGACAGCTTGACTATCTTGAAATTCCCTTCCGGTACCAGAGGGTAGAGCTTCTTCAGCTGGTAGCTTGTAATCTGGCACCGCTTGATGAAGAGATACTTGTAGGTTTTCTCCTGGTAAATGACCGTAAAGACAATCTTGGCAAGCTCGTCCTTGTCAGCGAGCCCACAATAGAGCATCCCCTTCCCGACAAACTCCTTCTCAGGTGCATCAATCACCTGATAATTACCATCCTTACGAATTACCAGGATGCGGTCAAAGGGACTGACTTCGAATAGGGTATTTCCTTTCTTTACATCATATCCAAGGTACCCGGCGACGGCATCGTAGCGAAGTGGCAGATTGCGCTCAGCAACCTCTTTCACATCGACCATATCAAACTTCTTGATCGTACTCTTACGCTTATGCTCCTCATCGGACATGAGCTCTTTCAACTCTGCAATGAACGAGAGCGCATAACCGGTAAGGTCTGCAAGCTTCTTCTCAATATCTGCAAGCTGATCGTTGATCGACTCAATCTCCTGATGGTTCTTCTCAATGTCAAACAAGCTGATGCGTCGGATGGGGATCTTGAGCAGACGTTCAACATCCTCACCATCAAGCGGGCGAAGCAGCTCTTCGGTAAATGGCTTGAACCCACTGACAACCGCTTTGTTCACATCATCAGCACTCTTTTTCTGTTCAATACGCTTATAGATCCGCTCTTCAATGAAGATCCTTTCCAGGGTTCTGTAGTGGAGCTTGTCCAACAGATGACCCTTCTCCAGCTTCAGCTCTGCTTCCAGGACATCAACCAAGTGATGCGCATGGAAATCCAGTATCTCATGCACCCCCATGATGGTCGGGGTATTATCCCTGATCACAAGTGGATTGACAGAGAGCTTGGTCTCACATGCCGTATAGGCATACAAGGCATCCACAATCTCTTTTGAATAGGTGTTTCGGGCAAGGCTGATCTCGATGTTCACCTTCTCGGCGGTATAGTCGGTAATGGAGCTGATCTTCAGCTTCCCTTTCTTGGCTGCATCCTCAACCGAGCGGATCATCATCTCACTGGTGGTCCCATAGGGGAGTTCCTCAATGATTATTCGTTTTGGATCCTTGGTATTCAGTTTTGCCCTGATGGAGACTGAACCCCGTCCATCGTTATAGTCATCAACATCAACGATGCCTCCCCCAGGGAAATCTGGATAGAGTTCGTATGACTCTCCCCGCAATGAGGCCGCCATTCCATCAAACACCTCAATCGGGTTATGGGGAAGAATATAGGTACTCATACCTACAGCAATACCACTAACCCCTTGTATAAGGACAACAGGAATCTTGGCAGGAAAGGCTACAGGTTCCTTGTTCCTTCCATCATAGGATTCCACAAACTCGGTAAGCTCAGGGTTATACAACACCTTCTTGGCAAATGGGAGAAGACGGCATTCGATGTATCGTGCCGCAGCAGCCCTGTCCCCGGTCAAGATGTTTCCGTAGTTACCCTGTCGCTCAATAAACAAGTCACAGTTGGCAAGGTTTACCAAGGCCTCATAGATGGAAGAATCCCCATGCGGGTGATAGCGCATTGCCCAACCGACTACGTTTGCAACCTTGTGAAACTTGCCGTCATCCATCTCAAAGAGCGTATGGATGATTCTCCTCTGTACAGGTTTGAATCCATCCACAAGATCGGGGATTGCCCTTTCCTTGATGACATAGCTTGCGTATTCCAGGAAGTTCTCTTTGAAAATTGCGTGTGCCTGGGTCATCAGATCAGATTCTCCATAATGAATTCGCGTCGTTCAGGGGTATTGTTGCCCATATAGAACTCCATGGTTTTATGCATCTCATTCATACCAGCAATGGAGACAGGAAGCAGACGCATATCCTCCCCGATAAATTGGCCGAATTCCTTCGGGTCTATCTCACCAAGCCCTTTGAACCTGGTCACCTCAGCATTTCTTATCTGGCTTGTGGCGTGGTTCCGTTCCTTCTCGCTGTAACAGTATACCGTCTGTGTCTTGTTCCGTACACGGAACAAGGGAGTCTCCAGGATGTAGAGACGACCGGAGAGCACCAAATCCTCAAAATAGGTCAGAAAATAGGTCATCAACAGGTTACGGATATGGAAGCCATCAGTATCAGCATCGGTTGCAATGATAACTTTTCCGTACCGTAGCCCTTCCAATCCGTTCTCTATACCAAGCGCCACCATCATATTGTAGAGCTCGGCGTTCTTGTATATTTCCGTTTTCTTCTTCCCAAACACGTTGACTATCTTTCCCCTGAGGCTGAATACCGCCTGGGTCATGACATCACGTGTCTTGGTAATCGTTCCGCTGGCACTATCTCCCTCGGTGAGGAAGATCATGGAGCTTTCACACTCCTCCTGATGTGCGCTGCTCTGCCCCAGGTGGTACTTGCAGTCCTTGAGTTTGGGAATATTCAGACTGACCTTCTTGGCAGACTCCCTTGCACCCTTCTTTACCTCATTGAGCTCTTTGCGAAGTTTCTCGTTGTTGAGGATCTTCTGGTTGATTTTCTCCGCTTCAGTGGTGTTTTTCAACAGAAAGTCGACAATGGCGTCCTTTACTTCATTGACAATCCAGGTCCTGATTTCGGTATTGCTGAGTTTGTTTTTCGTCTGGGATTCAAATACCGGTTCCTTGATCTTGACAGCAATGGCTCCAACCACCCCTTCCCTGACATCCTGTGGTGCCCAGTTTTTCTTGAAGTACTCGTTTATACCTTTAAGAATACCTTCCTTGAAGGCACTCTGATGGGTTCCCCCATCGGTGGTATGTTGGCCATTCACATAGGAGAAGTAGTTCTCCCCGTAGGAGCCGGTTACATGGGTCAAGGAAAACTCAAGCTGCTTGCTCTGGTAGTGGATGATCGAGTAGAGATTTTCCGTACCCACCTCTTTATCCAGAAGGTCATACAGGCCATTGGATGATTTATAGGCACGATTATTGTAATTGATTGTAAGCCCTGTATTCAGATAGGCATAGCTCCAGATCCTGGAGATGACAAAATCCTCATTATAGGAGTACTCACCAAACAGTTCCGGGTCAGGGGTGAAGAGTACTTCAGTACCATCAGCTTCCTCTGACTTACCACTCTTTTCTTTGACCAGGACGCCTTTCTCAAAGATAGCCGTGCTGTATTTTCCTTCACGATAACTGGTGACCTGAAAATGTGAGGAGAGAGCATTCACTGCCTTGGTACCAACACCATTAAGGCCAACAGAGAACTGGAAGACATCATCACTATACTTTGCACCGGTATTGATGATTGAGACACAGTCGACCACTTTCCCGAGGGGGATGCCCCGGCCGAAGTCTCTCACCGACACCTCACTCTCTTTCAGGCGGATGACGATACGGCTGCCATAGCCCATGATGAATTCGTCGATACTGTTATCCACCACCTCCTTGAGAAGGATGTAGATACCATCATCGACATGGGTACCGTTTCCCAACCGCCCGATATACATACCGGGACGTTTTCGAATATGTTCCAACGCGCTAAGCGTAAGAATTTTCGATTCATCATATGTTGTCTTCGCCATGACTGTGCATTATAACAGAATTCTACAATGATGGCAAAATAGTCGAAAGAATAAATCTCTTGCAGGAAGACAGGTCAGTGCACTACCCTATGGATATGAACACCATACTCTTGGTTTACCTTGGCATCTCTTTTGCTCACCTCAGCTTCCGCTCGGTTGGATACCAATTTCTTGGAAATTTGACAAAAGTTCTGTTGATGCCAACCCTGATGCTATTTCTCATACAACAGGGGAACTATCCCCTGCTTCTCGCTGCACTTCTCTTTGCCACCATCGGGGATGCCTTGTTGAACAAGGGGCATCAAGGAAGCCATTTTATCTGGGGTATGGCAAGTTTTGCAGTGTGCCATATCTTCTACGGCATCCACGTCCTATTGTTGGGTGTGGACTGGATTCTCGCAGCCATTGCTTTTTCAGGACTTATGATTCCCTACAGCCTGTTGTATCGCCTGATCGGGAAGCAGAAGGGTTCTGCCAAATACCTCGCATATGCAATGCTGCTCTTCATGCTAGCGTCCCTGTTGACCGGCTTTGCCTCGCTACTCTGCATCATGGGAATATTGCTGTTCATACTAAGCGATACCATGATCGGTATGGACAGTCTTGCAATGAAACACGTAAATGATACCAGTATAATGGGAAGTTACATCCTCGCCCAACTCTTTCTGGTTCTTGGATTCACCGCACTCTAGGAGAACACAATGAAACCTCATCACACGCACCAAACTCGCCAGCCCCTCCATAAGAAAAAGGAAGGACTGGCTGCTGGATCCCTGGTCTTTGTGGGAGACGGGCAACCCGAGGCGACCAGAATTCGCACTCACCTCTACTCATCTGGATCGTATGAGTTGACAGAAGGGTTTGTGCTACCGAAAGAGAACCAACGTTGCTGGGTGCAAATAAGTGGACTGTCCAATATCATGTCCATCGTCGAGGTTGCGAAGGCTTTTTCCCTTTCCTCCCTCAGCCTTGAGGATGTATTCTCCACCGATCAACGCCTGAAACTCGACAGCTATGAGCAGTATCTCGCCATCACGCTGAGAATTCTTCCAACGGAAACCACCGAAGACCAACAGCTCTCCCTCTTCCTGGGGAAGCATTGGGTGCTCTCCATCACAGAGTATGCAAGTGAGGTATTCCTCCCTGCCATACGTCAGTTGGAAGATCCGCAGACCAAGCTGCAAAGAGGAGACAGCAGCGTCCTCTTCCACACACTCATCGACCGGGTCGTTGACCAATACCTGGTGAGAGCTGATGAACTGGAGAATGAGACCGATGCGCTGGAACAGCTTGTGATTACCTCTCCGAGTTCCACCGATGCTCCTACCATACACAGGCATAAGGCAAAGATTCTCTCACTGAGGAGGATGACCAGCCCCCTGAAGGATATCCTCGCCACCATGATCAGAGTGGAACATCCCTTCCTGGATAAGAATACCAAGATATTGCTCACCGACATTCAAGACCATGCTCTATGGCTTGCTGAAGAGTGTGAGATGCTCAGGGAAACAGTCAGCAGTGTCATGGAAGTCTATCTCTCCAGCCTCGATACAAAAATGAACTCCATCATGAAAGTACTGACAATTATCAGCACCATATTCATCCCCCTGACCTTTCTGACCGGTCTCTATGGGATGAATTTCTCATACATGCCCCTCGCAACCTATAGATGGGGGTTCTACGGAATGTTGGTGTGTTGTATGCTGGTGGTCTTCGCCATGGCATACTATTTCTGGAGGAAACGCTGGTGGTAACATCCCCTCTCACCCACATATCCATAGAAACACTTACGCAGGTCTTCAATGAAGCCTTCAGCAACTATGAGGTTCCCATCCATATGAGCGAGGCACAACTGAAAGCACATCTCCATGCCCTGGGGTACTCCCCTGAAGACTCTATCGGTCTTTTTGATGGTAGCACTCTGGTGGGGTTCATCCTGGTCGCAATCAGGGGAACAAACGCATATGACGCCGGAACGGGTATCATTCCTTCCTATCAAGGAAATGGATATGCCCACCAATTGATCGATGCCACGCTTGCACATATCAAGCAACGTGGTTTCAACTCCTTCTTCCTGGAAGTTATCGATACAAATGAACGAGCAAAGAAATTGTATCTGAGTCACGGGTTTACCATTACCAGAAGCCTGCTTTGCTACCAAATCAAGAAAGAGATGCTGGAAGGTACGTCCTCTGTGCAGTTGCAGAAACAGGAGAACATCAGTATCCCTTCTGGAGACTGTAATCCCAGCTGGCAGAACAGCGATGCATGTATCAGCCGTGGGGGATTTACCGCCTATGACATTGTGCATGACTCAGTCAAACGCGGGGTTATTTGCTTCAACCCCGCTAAAGGTTCAATAGCCCAAATCTATATAGAACCACAATACAGAAGGCAGGGATTCGCCAAGCAGGCCATCATTTCAGCAAAAACCTGTACAGAAACCCCAACACTGGGAATATTGAATGTCTCCAGCGATTGTGAAGGAATAAATGGTGTATTGACCCACATGGGATTCTCCCTTCTCCTTACCCAGAGCGAGATGGTCTACACCCTATAAAACAAGGTATTTGGCTCGGGATACCTTTTTCCTTCCCACCTGGTCTGTTCCACTTGTCTGGTGGGTGAAACTGTTGCTATACTGATTTCATTATGGAAGACCCGTTACCTAGTATGGGGTGCTCAATTGAACACCCGTTTTGTTTGTCAGTGGCTGGGAGGTGTACATGCACGTACAACTAACCGCCATCATCATCCTGTTAATCCTCTCTGGAGTCTTTTCTGCCACAGAGACGGCATTTACCTCACTCTCCTTCGTGCAACTTAAAATTCTGGACAACCGCAAGAAACGTGCGGCTAAATTGGTGTATAAACTTAGCCAGAAGCCTGAAGAGCTCATCACGACCGTTCTGGTGGGAAACAATGTAGTGAATATCACGGTATCGTCCTTGGTCACCACGTTCTCCATCGAGTTCTTTTCCAGTCAGCCAGTTGGGTATGCTACCGGCTTACTTACCCTGGTTATCCTCATTTTCGGAGAGATCACGCCAAAGCAATTGGCACTCACCCATAACATGAAAATTGCTGTTTTCATGGCATATCCTTTGCGTTTCCTCGAAATAGTGCTGTTTCCTGTGGTCTGGTTGCTTAGGCATTTCTCTGCGATTATCACCAGGTTCTTTGCCTCCCACGCTGAACCGACCATCACCACCGAAGGGGTGATGCATATGGTCGACGCAGCCGAGGATGTCGGTCTGGTGGATCGCTATGAATCGGATCTCATGCAAAGGGCAATCCATTTCAGTGAAACCCAGGTAAGAACCATCATGACCCATAGGACCAATGTATTTTGCATCAGTGACGAGCTCACCATTCGTGATGCATTCCCTTCCATTGTAAAAGCGGGATTCAGTCGTATCCCTGTTTTTCATGGGAGCCCGGAGAACATCATCGGTATTGTACTGGTTCGTGACATTCTTCGCACGCAGCTGAAAAAACAGATGGGACGCCCGATCTCTTCCATTATCCGAGAACCAATTTTTGTCCCGGAACAAATGCATCTTGATGATGTCTTTTTCCGCTTCAAGAAAGCCAAGCTCCAGCAAGCAATCGTCCTGGATGAATATGGTGGATTCAGTGGTGTGGTCACCATGGAAGATGTAGCCGAGCAACTGTTTGGAGAGCTCTATGATGAGCATGAGCGGAGGTACCCTGACCGTATCGTGGAGAGGGAGAAAAACCCGGGCACCTTCCTTGTTATGGCAGATACACCATTCCAGCAACTCGTGGATGAACTGGACCTCGATACCGATGCTTGCAAGCAGAAAACCAGTACGGTTGCTGCATACCTTCTTGACCTGATCGGGAACATACCTGATCAGGGGGATGTGGTACAGTCACAGCTCGGTACCTTCAGAATCATCTCCATGAAGGGAAA
>Ga0265295_1003830_pt1 | contig 21113 bp, 15 predicted proteins | sample Munlansysbiofilm_FD_192503 | JGI IMG/M metagenome (GOLD analysis project Ga0265295, IMG submission 192503) | Leachate microbial communities from a municipal landfill in Southern Ontario, Canada - Methane capture system biofilm | ecosystem: Engineered > Solid waste > Landfill > Unclassified ... | reverse complement strand
ATGGGACCGCCCTACAAAGAGGCTTGCGGAGGACAGCATGCAAAAGATGAAGTACATCTGGGTTGATGGCAAAATGGTTCCCTGGGATCAGGCTCAGGTTCACGTGCTCACCCACGCCCTGCACTATGGCAGCGCCATTTTCGAGGGCATCCGGGCTTATGCCTGCGCCGACGGCACATCCGCCGTATTCCGCCTAGAAGACCATTGCAAGCGCATGCTCAACTCCGCCAAGATTCTACGCATGAACCTCCCCCTCACCGCCGAGGAACTGGTAGCCGCCTGTGTCGAAACCCTCAAGGCCAACGAACTGGCCGAGGGCTACGTGCGGCCTCTCTCCTTTGTGGGCTACGGCGAAATGGGCGTCTACCCCGGCAACAATCCGGTGCAGACCATTGTGGCCGTCTGGCCCTGGGGAGCCTACCTTGGCGCTGAAGCCCTTGAAAAAGGCATCCGCATCAAGACCAGCACCTTTGCCCGCAGCCATGTGAACACCACCATGTCCAAGGCCAAGGCGTCCGGCAACTATATCAACTCCATTCTCGCCAAGGTGGAAGCCAAGGACGAAGGCTATGACGAAGCCGTCATGCTGGATACCAACGGCTACGTTTCCGAGGCCACTGGCGAAAATATCTTTATCGTGCGCGACGGCGTCATCAAGACCACGCCCTGGACGTCCATTCTTGGCGGCATCACCCGTGATTCTGTCATGAAAGTGGCCAGGGATCTCGGCTATGTGGTGGAAGAACAGCAGTTCACCCGCGACGAACTGTATATCGCCGACGAGGCCTTCTTTACCGGCACCGCGGCTGAAATCACCCCCATACGCGAACTGGACCACCGCCAGATCGGCGTGGGCCACGCCGGGCCTGTGACCAAGCACCTGCAGACCGAGTACTTCAAGATCGTCAAGGGCGAGAATTCCAAGTACGCCAGCTGGCTGCACCACTATAAAGTTTAGGTATCTCGGCGCGCCCGGCCCTGCCGGGCGCGCCCCCAAAAAAACATGAAACATCTTTCCCTCGCATCGCGCTACCGCCCCCAGACCTTTGCCCAGGTGGCGGGACAGGACATGGTCAAGGCCGTCCTTTCCCGCGCCGCAGCCGAGGACAGGCCCGCCGCCGCCTATCTTTTGAGCGGCACTCGCGGCGTGGGCAAGACCACCATAGCCAGAATTTTCGCCAAGGCCCTCAACTGCGAGCACGCGCCCGGCCCGGAACCCTGCAATGAATGCGCCCAGTGCCGCAAGATCACGCAGGGCATCCATGTGGACGTCACCGAAATCGACGGCGCGTCCAACAACAGCGTCGAAGACGCCCGCTCCCTGCGCGAAACCATCGGCTACGCCCCCATGGAAGGCCGCTACAAGGTCTTCATCATTGACGAAGCCCATATGCTCACGCGCAACGCCTTCAACGCCCTGCTCAAGACGCTGGAAGAGCCGCCGGAGCGCGTGGTATTCATCTTCGCCACCACGGAAGCGCACAAATTTCCCATCACCATTGTGAGCCGCTGCCAGCATTTTGTTTTTCGCCATCTGGGCGAAGACGCGCTGGTGGAGCATCTTTCCGGCGTGCTGCGCAAGGAAGGCGTCAGCTTTGAAGAAAGCGCCGTGCGCCTGCTGGCCCGCCGGGCCGCTGGCAGCGTGCGTGACAGCATGTCCCTGCTGGATCAGACCCTGGCCCTCGGCGGGGCGGAACTGACCGCAGCCGCCACACGGCAGGTTCTCGGCCTGGCCGGACAGGAAATGTTCGGCAATCTTTTCACTGCTCTGCACGCGCAGGACTGCGCAGCCGTGGCCGACCTCTGCAGTCAGATATTGCAGCAGGGCGTGGACATAGGCTTTTTCATCCGCGAACTGGCGGGCAACCTGCGCAATCTTTTTCTTTTGCGCCAGGGCGGCGAGGCCATGCTGCCGAGCCTGCGCCTGCCCGCTGACGAAGCCGCCCTGTGGCAAAGCATCGCGCCGCGTTTTTCCACCGCGCACCTGCACGCCGCCTGGCAAATGACGCTCGATTCACAGCGCGGCATTGTGCAAAGCCCGGAACCGGCGGCGGCCCTTGAACTCTTGCTGCTCAATCTGGCCTTGCTGCCGCAATTGCTGCCCGTGGGCCAATTGACGCCCGCGCAGATGGCTGACCAGCCATCGGGTCAGACCGCAGGACAGGCATCAGGTCAGGCTCCAGTACAGCCATCGGGCCAGACATCAGTACAGGCATCGGGGCAGGCTCCAGGTCAGGCTTCAGTTCAGGCTCCAGTTCAGGCTTCAGGGCAAGCGCCAGGCCAGTCATATGGGCAAGCCACAAAGCAAGCCCCAGACCAGGCGCAAGCCACGGCCACGGCATCCCGCGCCGGCAGCCAGCAGTCTGCGGGCCAGCCCGTCGGGCACGCGGCGCCGCAAGCGCCCCATGCCGGGGGCGAAGCCTCCCGCAACGGCTACGCCGCGCAGAACGCGGGACGAAGCCCGGCGCGTCCGCGTGACGCGGCCACGGCTCCCGGCCCTGCCACTGACGGGGATGAGGCCGAAGGCTCAGATCCTGCCGCAGGCAGATCATCGCAGAGCAACAATTTTCGCACAGATGACAGCCGCGCCTCACGAGCGCCAGAGGGCGCGGCCCCTCCGCCGAAAAAGCCCGCCGCCCCCGTGGAAGACGACGCCCCGTGGGGTGACGATGCTGACGGCGCATGGGGCGCTCCGTCCTATGCGGATGCAGATATGGACGACGATGTCGGGGCTGACGCCTCCGGCGGGATTCCCTGGGACACTGCCGGGCCAGGCAACGAAATTGCAGCGCCAGCGAGGCCTGCGGGCGCTTCGCCCGGTCCTGCGGGCGGCTCCGGCCGCAACTGGCAGGATTTTTATGACTTCTGCATTGCGGAGCAGGCCGCCGCACGCCCCGCCCCTGCGCCGTATATCCTTCGTGGCATTGGCGTGCAGTGGCAGGACGACACGTTGCGTCTGCAACCGAGAACGGAAACCCAGCTGAACCAGCTTGAAAAACAGGGCAAAGCGCTGTATGCGGCATTGGCTGCATTTGGCGCGGCGGATACGCGGGTAGAAATCATCCCGCCAAAGCCGCAGCGCCCCGAGGCCGAACTTATTGCGGAGTTCAGCCGTAAAGAGGCCCTGCAACCCTGCCTTGAGGTGCTCAACGCTTCATTGAAGGGCTGCCGCCCCCTGGAATCGTGATCCTGGCAGGCAGGGAACAGGCGACCATCCTGCCTGTGGGTACACAAACAGCTCAGGAGACAGCATGAACAACATAAGTCCATTCTGTTCGTGCAAAAAAATGGACTGCCCCCTGCATCCGACGAAACACGACAAAGGGTGTGCGCCATGTATCAGCAAAAACCTCAAATCAAGAGAGATCCCCAACTGTTTTTTCGACCTGTTGCCGGGTTCTGAGTCCAGAAGCGGAGATTTTTTTGAGGATTTTGCAAGGCAGGTTTTTTCCAGCAGTTCAGATAAAGGGTGAAATGCCGTGCGTTTAGAACCGGCATTCGGCCAAATGCGGGTTTTGGTGGAACCCGTGAACTATTGCGACGGACGGCACGCCTGCCCGTTGCGGGCATACTGACGCAAAAACCGTCAAAATGCCTTGAGGTATCACCATGTTCAGCAGCTCGACCGGCAAAACCCGGCAGCCGCCCCAGCAAGGCGGAACTGCGCGCCGGACTGCAGCGCCACCATATCAGGCCTTAACCACGTGAATATTTAAGGAGAATCCCATGCGCAACATGAATGACATCCTGCGCCAGGCGCAGGTCATGCAGAATAAGATCGCCAAAGTCCAGCAGGAACTGGGCGAGCACAGCTATGAGGCCACCAGCGGCGGCGGCATGGTCAAGGCCGAGGTTTCCGGCAAGCAGGAACTGCGCAAGATCACCATTGATCCCAAGGCGCTGGAAGGCGGCGATGTGGAAATGCTGCAGGACCTCATCCTTGCTGCCGTCAACGAAGCCGGACGCATTGCCCGTGAAACCATGGATCGCGAAATGAGCAACATTTCCGGCGGCATCAAGCTGCCCGGTCTTTTCTAGGTTCATGAACAAACGCATTCCAGAACCGCTCAAGGCCCTGGTAGAGCAGCTTGCGCGCCTGCCGGGCCTTGGCCCCAAATCCGCCATGCGCGCGGCCATGGTGCTGCTCAAGTGGCCGGAGGCCGAAACGCGCCGCCTTGGCCGGGGCATTCACGACCTGCGTGACAACCTGCACCTGTGTTCGCGCTGCGGGGGGCTTTCGTCCACAGACCCCTGCCCTGTCTGCGCCGATGCCGAGCGCGCCCGCGACACGCTCTGCCTTGTCACCGAGTGGGACAGCATGCTGACCATCGACGAGGGCGGATTCTACCGGGGCCAATACATGATTCTTGGGGGTCTGCTGGCCCCGCTTGACCGTGTGGACTCTGAAAGCCTTGATACCGACAGGCTGGTGCGCCGCCTTGAAGAAGGCGAGATTACGGAGCTTATCCTGGCCCTCGGCGCGACCCTTGAGGCCGAGAACACGGCCACCTTCATACGGCAGATGGTGTCCTCGCGCTTTCCGCAGGTGCGGATCTCGCGCCTCGCCCAGGGCATCCCGCTGGGCGCCGAGGTAAAGTATATGGATAAGGAAACCCTGCGGCAGTCTTTGCAGTACCGCCAGGATCTCACCTAGAGCATTTAACACTTGAAATGCTCGCGTACGGCAGGCAAAAGCCCGCCTGCTCGCATTTCGTGGCAAGGATTTTTCAGAAAAATCCTTGCAGAGCATTTAACTCATTTCATTCGTAAACTGCTCTAAAGGCCGCCGCGTGGAGCGCCCCGCGCAAAGGACGTAACGCCGAGGCCTTGCATGGACTGCCCCAAGCTGCCATACAGCAGCCCTCACGCGGAATCCCGCGCCAAGGCCGCCGCGCAGCCTGAGCAGGCCCATTTGTTGGCCAGATGCAGGCCGTGGAAGCGGCCCAGGCTGCGCTTGCACCTTTGCGGCGGGTGTCTGCTCACGCAGTCGCCAGAATAATTTCAAGCGGCGGCCGTCCGGCAACGAAGAAGCCTTGCGGCTGGCGACAGCATCACTGGTGAACTTGCTCCATTGCCCCGATAACAGGGCGCAGCCATCCCAACATTTCGCGCTACGGCGTTCGCCCGCAGCGTCCCTTCGCAAAATATATTTTCGACAACCGGGAGGTCCAGATGGAACTGGCCAGCTCTTCCGTTCAATCCCTTATCCTGCACCCCCTGATGCAGGCCCTTGTGGCGGGCATACTCTCCTGGCTTTCAGTAACCCTGGGGGCCGCCTTCATTTTCACCCGCCGCGAATTTTCGCGTAAGGCCATGGACTGTCTTCTTGGCGCGGCTGGCGGCATGATGCTTGGCGCGGCTTTTTTTGGCCTTTTGCAACCCGCTATGGAAATGGCCGGACACATGGGCCGCCTTGGTTTTGTACCCGTGGTTTTCGGCCTTTTGCTGGGCGCGGCCTTTCTTCTGCTGCTTGACCGCGCCCTGCCCCACCTGCACCTGGTCCAGGGCACCACCGAAGGCATCTCCACCAGCTGGAGACGCAGCGTACTTCTGGTGACGGCCATGGCCCTGCACCACATCCCCGAGGGGCTTGCCATCGGCGTGGGCTACGGCGCGGCCGCGGCTGAAAACGCCATGCTCGGCAACATCGAAAGCCTCGGCATAAGTACGGCCATGGTGCTTACCGTATCCATCATGCTGCAAAACCTGCCCGAGGGCATGGTTGTTTCCACCGCCTTGCGAGCTGAAGGCTACTCGGCCAAAAAATCATTTTTCTATGGCATGCTTTCCGGCGTTACCGCGCCCATGGGGGCAGTGCCGGGTGCTCTGGCTGCGGGCGTAACTGCGGGCATACTGCCCGTGGCCCTGGCTTTTGCCGCCGGCGCCATGATTTATGTGGTTTTTGAAGAAGTCATTCCTGAGGCCAATGCCTCCGGCAACGGCAACGCGGCTTCGGTTTCCTGTATTTGCGGGGTCTGTCTTGTCATGGCGCTGACAACCCTTCTTGAGTAAACCCCCCTGTTTTTTTAATACAAAAATGTATGGATCAACAGACAGGCTATAAATCTTTGGGGGGCATGTCCGATAGAATCAATATACACGGAGCAAGCACTTTTGCGTATCACTCTGAAAATGTACTTTTGATACTTGCAGGCTCTGCTTTTTTACCCTATTTTTGCATAACCGATATTTACATTTTGTAGCCGAATGCTCACGCGACACAGGTCTCTGGGTTTGTGTCCTCTCGCACGGAGAAGAGGAGACATACATACCTAACAGCATATAATAATGGGCATTTTAGAGCACAATTATTTTTGGCAACCGGGCAGCATTACACGTTTGGGCTGCATAGGCAGGCAGCCACGACGACACAACACCGCTTCACAGGCACAGCTACACAGAACTTTTCCTCAGCAACCTGTGACTCCGGCAACGGGTACTCAAGGATAGACGTATGAATATTACCCTCAGCCTTCGCATGATCATTTTTTTCATTGTAAGCCTTGTGCTGGCATGTACCGCCATGCTTGTGAGCTTCAACCTGATTATGGCCGACGGTTTTTCTTCGCCGCAGATGTGGAAAACACTGCTCGGCGGCCTGGCCGTGGTTGTGCCCATTGGCGCCATAGGGGCCGTGCTTATCAACAGTTGGCTTTCGCCCATCCGAAAATGCGTGATCTTTGCCGAGGCCATCTCCGCCGGGCACGAAGACGCCAAGCTTGAAGTGTACCGCACAGACTGTCTTGGGCATCTGGCCGAATCCCTGCGCACCATGGTGTCAAAGCTCGAGGCCCAGGCCCACTGGTACGAGAGCATACTCAATACCCTGCCCCTGTCCATTTCCGTCACAGACAACGACATGGTCTGGACGTTCTGTAATACCAATGCCCTCGGAAGCATGCAAAAAACCTGTCAGTCGGACGTGGTGGGCAAACACTGCTCCGAAAAGCAGGGCAACATCTGTAATACGCCCGAATGCGGCATTGAGCAGCTCCGCCTTGGCAACAAACAGGTCATCAACCACATGCCCAACGGCAAGACCATGCAGATTATGCTGGATTACCTGAAGGACTCACAGGGCAAAACCGTGGGACATGTGGAAATAGGCGAAGATATTACCGAAAAAGTACTTCTTGAAAAAAAGGCCGCTGCCGCCGCGCATCAGGCCAGAATGTCCACCGTGACGCAGCTTGAGGCCGTGGTTTCGCACCTGCAAAGGGCGGCCGACTCCCTCAACGCCTCTCTGGGCGATGTGCGCGACAAGGCGGGCATAGCCGCCGACCGCATGGCCGAAACAGCCACTGCCATGAACGAGATGAACGCCACTGTTCTTGAAGTGGCCCACAACGCCGAAGGCGCGGCGGAGGCCGCCACCTCGGTGCAGGGGCATGCGCAGGACGGCGCAGGCATAGTGCTGCGCACCATACAGAGCATGCAGAGCGTGCAGCAGCAGTCCAGCGGGCTCAAGGGCGACATGGCCGATCTGGACAAGCAGGCCAAGGACATCGGCACGGTACTCACGCTTATCCGCGACATTGCCGACCAGACCAACCTGCTGGCGCTCAACGCCGCCATTGAGGCTGCCCGCGCGGGCGAGGCCGGACGCGGCTTTGCCGTGGTGGCCGATGAAGTGCGCAAGCTGGCAGAAAAAACCATGAGCGCCACCCGCGAGGTGGAAACCGCCATTGCCACCATTCAGGAAGGCACCGGCAAAAGCTCCACCACTGTCGACGGCACCGTGACCTCCATTGAGGAAGTGGGCCGTATGGCCGAAGAATCCGGCCAGTCGCTGGAGCGCATCTCAAACCTCGCCGGCGACTCCAGTTCGCGCGTTTCGGCCATTGCCGCCGCAGCCACGGAACAGTCCGCCGCTTCTGAAGAAATCAACCGCAATATCGCTGAAGTGAATACCCTGAGCGCCCACATCGCCGAAGCCATGGATATGGCCGCGCGTCAGGTCAGCGACATGGCCGGGCAGGTCAGCGTTGTCACCGGCATCCTGGACGTCATCCGCCAGGAAGACAAACAACAGGCCCTCGCCGCAGAAGCGGAATCAAAAACGCACGCTGTCCGGGCATAACAGGCCGTTTCGTAGTAACAGTCCTGACGTCAGGCCGCGCCCCGCGCGCATATTCGGGCATACGCCCACGAGCGACATCCGCTGGAAATTTCCGGCGGATGTCGCTTGTTTTTAGGCCCAAACCTTTTTTCGCCCCGCTTTGCAACGCCGTGACGTCCAAAGAGCAATACGACAATGTGAATCATGTCACATGATGACATTGCGCCATGTGCAGCAAGCCTTTTCTCTTGCGCTGACTCGGTTGAAAACCACTGCTTTCAGCACAATGGCATCGCGAAAAAGCAGAATAACAACACTGAAATATGAAATATTTCACCCCGTCTTTCTGCTCCAGCCACCGGACGGTTTCAAATGCGCACCACTCCCGTGCATGCCGCAAAACGCAAGGGTAGGCCTTTCCTCAGGAAAGGCCTACCCTTGTTCATCTGCCAGGGCCGTTTGCCGACGCCCCCGACACTCAATCCAGTAACTCGTCACGGCGACTAAAGTTTTTTGCCTTTGAAAAAGTGTCCATGCGCTGACGCTGCACAAACATGCAGCGCGCTACAACATGGCGCGGATCCAGCCGAAAATCACATCTTTCGGCTGAATGACAGCAACACTGGTTTAAGGATGATTCACAAACTTGTTCTGCGTGGCGGCCGTGCCGCTGTGGCAGGGGGTGCAGTCCATGACGCCCTTGGCCCAGTTGGCGTCATTGCCCTTTGTCATATGGCACTCGCCGCAAGAACTCACGGACTTCTGCAAGGGGAAGGTGCTCTTGAAATCCTTGCCCTGCTCAATCTTGGCATTGATGATTTCCGCAGCCTTGAAGGCCGTGTCGGCAGTGAGGCGGCCGCAGCGTTCGCTACGCTGCTTGCTGTCGGCCTCAATCTTGTTTTCATAACACCATTTGGACACGGAAATGTGGCAGAGCACGGAATCCGAGGCGCTCATGGGCTGCTCGCCCTTGAAGCCCTGGGCCGCGTCGCCGGGATTATACACGGGCAGTCTGGTCACTTCATACCAGCGGAACAGTTCGTTCACCATGGGGTGCACTTCTTTGCGACCCCAGAACAGCGAAAAGCTGGCCGCGGCTCCATAAAGAGCGCCGCAAATGGTGCCCCAGTCAGAGATGCCGCCCTTGTTGGCCTCAAGCATGGCAAAAGGAAACTGATTGTACGGCGCGCCGTATTTTTCGCCCATCAGGCCGACTATAGCGTAAAACGAACCGAAGCCACAGCCAAAACCCTTGTGCCAGTAGCCCTCATAGGCCACCTTTGCGCATTCCTTGGGGTCGAGTTTGTGGGGCGTCCAACCAAAGGCTCCTCCAACCTGGTCAAAGCGGCCCACTGCCTGCTGCGTCTGCTCCGCAGCATTGGCCTCGGCGCCGCCCAATCCGAGCATAGCTCCGCCAACTGCAAGCCCGCCAAGGCCGCAGATAAGATCTCGTCTGCCGATATTCACTGTATTCCTCCAGATTATGTGTCTGCCGTGACACGCAAGTTAAATAATTCACTACCAAGATTGGGAAAGAAAGGTCAAATATAAAAAATGGGGAAAAAACCGCCTTCCGCCCCTCCGAGCACACACTTTTTATTGTTTTTTTTCGGCAATGCTCTGGACGACCCGTCAGAAGGACTTACATATACCTCGCAGTTGGGCAGCCATCTGCCAGAATTTGTCGCGCGCGCCGTTCTGCGCGGCCCAATGGGCGACACGGTCGCTGCGCGAAACTATACGAAAAAAGCTTTCCCCGAGGAGGATCACCATATGTCCAAGATTATCGGTATTGACCTGGGTACTACCAACTCCTGCGTTTACGTCATGGAGGGCAAGGATCCCAAATGCATCACCAACCCTGAAGGCGGCCGCACCACCCCTTCCGTGGTGGCTTTTACGGACAAGGAACGCCTTGTGGGCGATATTGCCAAACGCCAGGCCGTTACCAACCCCACGCGCACCATTTTCGCCATCAAGCGTCTTATGGGCCGCAAGTTTGACAGCCCCGAGGTTGACCGCTGGAAGGAGCACAGCCCCTATGCCATCGTCAAAGCCCCCAATGCCGACGCTGGCGTTGAGGTGGATGGCCGTACCTACAGCGCGCCTGAAATTTCGGCCATGATTCTGGCCAAGCTGAAGGCCGACGCTGAAGCCTACCTGGGCGAAACCGTTACCGAAGCCGTCATCACGGTTCCGGCCTACTTCAACGACGCCCAACGCCAGGCCACCAAGGACGCGGGCCGTATCGCCGGTCTTGAAGTAAAGCGCATCATCAACGAGCCCACGGCCGCCTCCCTGGCCTATGGCGCGGACAAGAAGGCCAACGAAAAAATCGCGGTCTTCGACCTTGGCGGCGGTACGTTTGATATTTCCATCCTCGAAGTTGGCGACAACGTCGTTGAAGTGCGCGCCACCAATGGCGACACCTTCCTGGGCGGCGAAGACTTCGACCAGCGCATCATCAACTTCCTGGTGGAAGAGTTTAAAAAAGAGAACGGCATTGACCTGTCCAAGGACAGCATGGCCCTGCAGCGCCTGAAGGAAGCCGCCGAAAAGGCCAAGAAAGACCTTTCCACCTCTATGGAAACCGAGGTCAATCTGCCCTTTATCACGGCTGACCAGAACGGCCCCAAGCACATGCTCATGAAGATCAGCCGCGCCAAGCTGGAATCCCTTGTGGGCGACCTCGTGGAAAGCACCATCGAGCCCTGCAAAAAGGCCCTGGCCGACGCCGGCATGTCTGCCAGCCAGATTGACGAGGTCATCCTCGTGGGCGGCATGACCCGTATGCCCCTGGTACAGCAGGTTGTGGGCAAGTTCTTTGGCAAGGAGCCCAACCGCTCCGTCAACCCTGACGAAGTGGTGGCCATGGGCGCTGCCATCCAGGGCGGCATTCTCAGCGGCGACGTGAAGGACGTGCTGCTGCTCGACGTGACCCCGCTTTCCCTCGGCATTGAGACCATGGGCAGCGTGTTCACCAAACTTATCGAGCGCAACACCACCATCCCCACGCGCAAAAGCCAGGTCTTTACGACGGCTTCGGACAATCAGCCCTCGGTGTCCATCCACGTGCTCCAGGGTGAACGCCCCATGGCTGGCGACAACATGACCCTGGCCCGCTTTGACCTTACGGGCATTCCCCCGGCCCCCCGTGGCGTGCCGCAGATTGAGGTGTCTTTTGACATCGACGCCAACGGCATCGTCAACGTGTCCGCCAAGGACATGGGCACCGGCAAGGAACAGTCCATCAAGATTACGGCTTCTTCCGGCCTGTCCGAAGACGACATCCAGAAGCTGGTGCGTGAGGCTGAAACCCACGCCGATGAAGACAAGAAAAAGCAGGAGCTTATTGAAGCCCGCAACCATGCCGACAGCCTCATCTATGGCACTGAAAAGTCCCTGGCTGACCTGGGCGACAAGGCTGACGCCACGGTGAAGAGCGATATTGAAACCAAGATGGCCGACCTGCGCAAGCTGATGGAAGGCGAAGACGCCGCTGCCATCAAGACCGCCACGGATGATCTCGCCAAGGCATCCCACAAGCTGGCCGAGCAGCTCTACCAGCAGCAGGCCCAGCAGACGGGCGGCCAGCCTGGCCCGCAGGCGGGTGCGGCCGAAGGCCAGTCTCACGGCAATGCCGGTGACGATGTGGTGGACGCCGACTACACCGAAGTGAAGAAATAAGCACGCCAGGAATATCTGGCCGCAGAGTTTCCCCAGGTTTACTGACCGGTTCCGGCTGCAGCGCAAGCGCTTGCAGCCACCGGCGGCCAGGCGGCTTGCCAGCCTGACGGCAGGGTGGTCACCGCCCGTACCTGGGCGAACTTGCTTCAAAGCCTCCACTGTACTAAAAAGGTCTGGCTCCCCGTGAGTCAGACCTTTTGTTTTTTGCGAGCATAACAAGCACCCGTATAATACCTACCCTGCCGGAGGATACAGTGCATACATCCACGACGTGCAGCCGCGCCCTCACGCGCCTGACGCTTGGCCTTCTGGCGCTCCTGCTGCTTGGCAGCCTCAGCGCCTGCAAGATGCCTTTCAGCGGGCAGGGCGCCCCCGTGGCCCCGGCCAAGCCGGTTGTCGGCCCCGAAACCTGCGTGGCTTTGGCCTTGCCCTCTTCAGGGCCGTATGCGCCCATTGGGAGCAAGATCCGCCAGGGCGCGCAGATGGCCCGGAAGGAAATGGCTGCCAACGGCGTGAATATGCACCTTGAAATAATCAACACCTCCGCCGCTGACTGGCTGCAAAAGCTCAAGGCCCTGCCGCCGTCCTGCACCGTGGTGGGCGGCCCCCTGCAAATGCCCAACTATGCCCAGGCCCGCAACGCGGGCGTCACGGCCGAACGCGCGCTCTTCACCTTTCTGCCCTCCCTCGAGCAGGGCGACGAAGGCACGCGCGCATGGCGCTTTTTCCCCAGCCCCCAGGATCAGATCGACGCCCTCATCGGTTTTGCGTCCGACAGCCTGAACATACGCAGCTACGGGGCCTTCTATCCCAGCGATGCCTACGGAGCACGCATGACGGGCCTTCTGGAGCAGAGCCTCTACAAGCGTAATATGGCCCTGCAAAAAGCCTCGTACAATCCGGCAGACTCCACCTCCTGGAGTACGGCTGTAGCGCCGCTCATCAATGCCAAAACGCCCGAGGGCAGCAGCACGCCCGTGCCGCAGACAGCCTTTGAAGCCCTTTTTCTTCCCGATTCGTGGAAGAATATGGAAATGCTGACCACAAGCCTGCTCTATAATGGCGAAGACCGCCTGGTGCTGCTCGGCACCACGCTGTGGGAACAGGGGCTCTCCGGCAAGGTGGTGAACGCGCCCGAAAAGTACGCTCTCGCCGTCTTTCCCGCCGCCTGGAACCAGACCCGCGCGCCGCGCGCCCTGCAAGCGCCCGGCTCGGACTTCTGGACGGCCCTTGGCTATGATTTCGCGCGGTTTGCCGTGAGCCTCGGCCTCAATACGCGCCTCAGCTCGCCGGAAATTACCGCCCGCGTGCAGCGCGCTTCGCAGATGGTCTGGGGCATGGCTCCCATCACCTGGGACAATGCCGGTGTGGCCCACCAGAAGCTCTTCATCTTCGGCGTGTCGTCCACAGGCATGGTGCCCGTTGTTCTGGAAGACTTCCGCCAGACCCACAGCAACGTTTTGCAGCAATCAGCGCTGCGCATGCAGGGCCTGCCCCCTGTGGACGCCACGGGCAATCCCGTTACGCCGAGCGAAACGCAACAACAGCCCACGCTCCAGCCCATCGGCACCACGCCGCGTCCCTCGTACAAGCTCAGTCTGCCCGCACACCGCTAGAACAAACTTCGTTAGAACACCATCTGTGGCCCGGCGAGCAGCAAACGCCGCCGGGCCGGACAAAGGACTTCATAATGGCAGAGAATAAAGGCATCGGTTCAAAAGAAGTGGCCCACATGGCCCAACTTTCACGGCTCAGTCTGAGCGGGCAGGAGCAGGAGCTTTTCGCCCGGCAACTGGGAGACATCCTCGGGTATATGGATGTGCTCGCCAAGGTGGACACCAGCGCCGTTGAACCCCTGTACAGCCCGGCGCAGCATACGTCCGCCGCGCGTGAAGACGTGGCCGCCCATGTGCGCACCCGTCAGGAAGTGCTGGCCAATGCCCCCGAGGCTGACGGCGAGTACTTCATGGTGCCGCGCATCGTTTAGAGCAGATTAACTTTGAGAATGTACATTCTCAAAGTTTAAGATACGCTCGCTTCGGTGCTTAACCGCGCAGATAAACTGCGCTTACACCTCTGCGGCGGGCGCCTGCTCACGCAGTCGCCGGAGCAATTTCAAAGTGAAATTGCTCTAGGGAAACGCTGATTTATTCCGTTTGGCGGCGTTGCTTCACTTTTTTTGAAACAGTCGAGGACGGAAGAGTCCACTCCTGCTTCAAAAAAAGATCGCGCCTTGCCAAACGAAATAACTGCGCGTTTCCAAGAGGCTCTTTAATCAGAGCGTTCCTCGGGCATTTAGCATGTTAAATGCTCGTGCACGGCGGGCAAAACCTGCCTGCTCGCATTTTGTGGCAAGGATTTTCAGAAAAATCCTTGCAGAGCAGTTAACTCGTTTCACGCGTAAATTGCTCTGGGCGAATTGTCGTTGAGAACGGCCATTCGCAACAGTTACGGCACGGCAGTTACGGCAAGCGGCTACGCCGTTACAGCGGGCGGCTGCCCTGGCAGCCCGTACGGCAATTGCCCAAAAGCCCTGCTCCCGGAGCATGCGTACTCCCGGAGACCTGTTAGTATTCGCGCAAATACCGTAAGCGGAACACTTGAGAATACCCATGACCGACATATGCTCCCTCTCCCTCACGGCTGTGGCCCAGGCGCTGCAAAAAAAAGAACTGAGCGCCCAACAAGTGGCCGCCGCCTGCCTTGACCGCGTGGCCGCCACCGAGCCCGCGCTGGCCGCCCTTCTGCATGTGGACGCCGAAAACGCCCTGGCAACGGCCGCCGCTCTGGACAAGGCTGGCCCCGACGCCTCGCGTCCCCTGTGGGGCGTGCCTGTCACGGTAAAGGACGCCCTTTCCACCAAGGGCATGCCCACCACATCCGGCTCGCGCATACTTGAAGGATATACCCCTTTTTACGACGCCTTTGTGGTGCAAAAACTGCGTGAAGCCGGAGCCGTCATTCTGGGCAAGGCCAACATGGACGAGTTCGCCATGGGTTCCAGCACGGAAAACTCGGCCTACCAGACCACCCGCAACCCCTGGAACGTCAACAAGGTTCCCGGCGGCTCCAGCGGCGGCTCCGCAGCCTCGGTGACTGCCGGTCAGTGCTTTGCCTCGCTGGGAACGGACACGGGCGGCTCCATACGCCAGCCCGCCGCATTCTGCGGCTGCGTGGGCCTCAAGCCCACCTATGGCCGCGTTTCACGCTACGGCGTCATCGCCTACGGCTCGTCCCTGGATCAGGTTGGCCCGCTGACCCGCAGCGTTACCGACTGCGCGCGCATGCTTACCGCCATTGCCGGGCCCGACGCCCGCGACAACACCTGCGATCCGCGCCCGGCTGAAGACTACACGGCCACGCTCGCCAGCCGCCCCCTCAAGGGCGCGCGCCTGGGCGTCCCCCGCGAGTTCTACGGCAAAGGACTGTCTGCCGAAGTCCGCACGGCCTGCGAAGCCGCCATGCAGACTGCCAGGGACAACGGCGCTGAGCTTGTGGAAGTGGGCCTGCCCCATACGGATGCGGCCATTGCCACCTACTATATCATCGCCATGGCCGAAGCCAGCTCCAACCTGGCCCGCTTTGACGGCGTGCGCTTCGGCCACCGCGCCGCCGACATCAAAAACCTTGAAGAACTCTACGTGCGCAGCCGCACCGAAGGCTTCGGACAGGAAGTCAAACGCCGCATCATGCTGGGAGCCTACGTGCTTTCCTCCGGCTATTACGACGCCTACTACCGCAAGGCCGCCCAGGTGCGCCGCCTCATCCGCGACGAGCTGCTGGCAGCCCTTGACCAGTGCGACGCGCTGCTGGCCCCCGTGTCGCCCGTCACCGCCAGCGACCTTGGCAGCAATACGGCGGATCCGCTGGAGATCTACCTCATGGACGCCTACACCCTGTCCCTGAACCTGGCGGGCCTGCCCGGCCTTTCGCTGCCCGTGGGTCTTGGCGCTGAAAGCCAGATGCCCGTGGGCATGCAACTCATCGGCAAACCCTTCGCCGAAGCGCAGCTGCTGGCCCTTGGCCACAGCATGGAACAGGCCCTGCCGACCATCGGCAGCCCCAAGCTGTAGTCGCGACTGTCTGCGGCAAAGAAATGCTTTGTGGGGGAGGACCCTCCTTAGACCAGATTACCTTTGAAATGTTTCACATTTCAAAGGTGTCATTCTGCCAAAAATGCGATTTTCGGCAGAATCCACGCCACGTTGTGGCGCGCTGCACTCTTGTGCAGCGTTAGAGCATTTAACTTTTTTCAAAGATTAAATGCTCTATAAAAGGGTCTCCTCCCCCACACCCCCACCCCCTAAAACTCTTATGGTGCTCCAGTATGGCCCAAAGAGTTTTCTGATCTGGAGCGGGGATCAAGAGGCGGAGTCATAAAGGCTTCGCACCATCTCAAAAGGTATCTGCATGAACAGCGCGGATACCTTCGCAGATCCCTTATGACAAACGCCTGCACCGCAGTACCCCCAGAACTATTTTACGTGAACGTGCGTATCCAACAAAAAAGCCGCTTTTTACAGCGGCTTTTTCGGTTGGGAGATGTGCGATGAGGTGGATGTCACGAGAGGAAAAGACGGTCACGAAGAAATTTTCATCATCACAAGCCCGGTCACTATAAGCGCGGCCGCGCCCACGCGCATGGCATTGGCAGGCTCGCCCAGCACCAGTATGCCAAGCAAAAAAGCCCCTACCGCGCCGATGCCCGTCCAGATGGTATAGGCCGTGCCCAGGGGCAGGCTCTTCATGGCTACGGATAACAGCGCAAAGCTGGCGGCCATGGCCACAAAGGTGAGTACCGTGGGCAGAGGCTTGGTGAAACCAAGCGACAGCTTCATTGTATATGCCCAGACAACCTCAAGCAGTCCGGCGAAAAAAAGAAAAATCCAGGCCATCACGGCTCTCCTTGATCAGAGCCGGGTCGTCCCGGATTACATACCCTTTATGGGGGAGGTCGTCCTCACTGCTCTCAGTATATAAGAGTGAATGCCCTGCTGTCCAGTTTGGCATATGGCGCGCGGCTGGATAAACGTGAGAAAAGGGGGGGCATCCGGGCAGGCGAAGCCCGCCAGTTCTGAAACGGATTATCCCTGAAGCCCTGCCGCCAATGAGCTATGGAGGCGCGCGGGTGGAAGACGCCGCTCCAGCGAGCGCCCGCATGAGTAATTCACATCTACACTTCTAGGCGAGCGTGCGCTTTCAGTGCAAAAAAACTCTCGGTACTATCACGGACGACAACAAGAGTTTTAGGGGGTGGGGGCGTGGGGGAGGGACCCTTTTTAGAGCATTTAGTTTTTGAAAAAAATTAAATGCTCTAACGCTGCACTCTTGTGCAGCGCGCCACAACGTGGCGTGGATTCAGGCAAAAATCGCATTTTTGGCAGAATGACACCTTTGAAATGTGCAACATTTCAAAGGTAATCTGGTCTAAGGAGGGTCCCTCCCCCACAAAAAAATTTCACAAAAAAATTAATCAAGAATGTAGCGCATGGGGTTCACCGGCACGCCATTGAGGCGCACTTCATAGTGCAAATGCGGGCCGGTGGTTCTTCCGCTCATGCCCACAGTGCCGATGACCTGTCCCCGCTTGACCCAAACGCCCACGGGCACGGAGCAACGCTGCATATGTCCGTACTTGGTGATAACGCCGCCGCCGTGGTTGATTTCCAGGCTCAGGCCGTACGCGCCGTCATGCCCGGACTGCGTAACCAGCCCCTGTGCCGGAGCCACCACGGGGGTGCCGATGCGGTTGGTGATGTCCAGCCCCTTGTGGAACTGCCCACGACCGCCGAAGGGTGAGGAGCGCCAGCCGAAGCTGGAAGACACAAAGCCCACCACAGGCCAGATTGTGGGCATGGCAGAAAGCGCGTCCCTGTTTTCGCGCAGGGCCAGCAACAGATCCTGCTGGCGCACTTCTTCAAGGCGGGAGGATTCCGAAAGCCGTTCAAGAAAATCCTGCATCTTGCGGGCGGCCAGCTCCTGTCGGTGCAGGGGCAGATAAGACCGCGAAAAATCGCCCGCGATATCAAGGCCGCCGCCAGCATCGGCGGGGTCTTTATCCATATTCATCATGATGCGCAGTTTGGAGTCGAAACTCTGAATCCTTTGCAGGTCGCGTCCCACCTGCGAAATGCGCTCGGCCAGATTGACAAGCTGGCGGCGCTGCTCGCTGATGACGCGCTGGGAGTTTTCAAGGTCGTCGTTGAGATGGCGCGCCTCAAGCCAGGCGCGCACCAGCCAGACATTGCAAGCCGCCAGAGCCACCACAAGAACGCAAGCAAAAAAGCCGAACCAGCCGCGCATCCGCAGATTGCGGCTGCCGCTGCGACCTTCCTTGAATATGACAATGTGATATTTGCCAAAAAGCATGTGCGCAAACTTTAGGGGGCCAGGGCGGCCCTGTCAATGCAAGAAAATTGACGGCGCAGCCCGCGCCTACGCCTCGTCCGGGGCGTCTTGTTGCGCCGCACTGCTGCTTTTTTCCAGCTGCCAGCGCGTCAGGCCGTTGAGCACGCAGCGGCGGCCATCCTTGGTGACGGCGTAGAGGTGCTCCAGCGTCTGGGCCATATCGCTTCTGGCGGTTCTGCCCGCCGAAGGGCAGGCATTGGCCCATATGGGCAGGCCCCACTGGCGCGCCGCCTGCCGGATATATTTTTTCTCCACAAGCATGAGCGGGCGGATGAGCCGCAACTGGCCGTTGAAAAAAGGCTCGTTCATGCTCATGCCGTCCACACGCCCGTTTCGGCAGATATTCATAAAAAACGTCTCCACCAGGTCTTCGGCATTGTGGCCCAGCGCCAGGTGGGTCAGCTTGTACTGCGCACAAAGCTCAAAAAGCCTCTTGCGGCGCAGCCATGCGCAGCGAAAACAGGCCGAGCGGCGCAGATTCTTCTCTGAGTGGGCGTCAGGCCCGTGGGTTGTCACTTCCACATGGGAGGGAATGCCATGCTCGGCCAGCCAGGGCAAAAGAGCCGCGTGACTCTGGCTGTCAAAACCGGGGTTAAGGTGCAGGGCCATGATTTCAAAGTGAAAAGGTACGATTCCCTGACGAATTTTAAGGGTCTTCATCAACACAAAACTGTCCACTCCGCCGGAGGCAGCCACGCCTACCCGGCAGCCAGGCCAGAGCATATTTGTCATCTGCATGGCCTTGCCCGCGCTTTTTACGCACACTTCCTGCGCGAAAGACCTTTTTTCTCTGCTCATGGCTGGCAATCTCCTTCAAAATCGTCTAAGCTGCCTGGCGCTCCGGGCATGCTTGACAGTGTCAATGGCGGCCTATATCATATCTTATTTCAGCAGGCAAAGCCTGCTCCAGGCGTATTCCACGCCCGGCCCTTTACAAATGGTCGGGCGGTATTATTTATCAAAACGAACTGCGGCGGAAAGCCTTTCGCCCCAGTCAGCGGCCCCGGCCGCGCACACTACGGAGGCAGCATGGCCCGTATTACAGTTGAAGATTGCCAGGAGCGCGTAGACAACCGCTTTCTGCTTGTGCAAATGGCCATCAAGCGCGTGCATCAGTACCGTGAGGGATATGAACCCCTGGTGGAATCACGCAACAAGGAAGTGGTCACCGCCCTTCGCGAAATCGCCGCGGGCAAAGTGCTGCCCGACGATGACAGCCTTTACAATCCCCTTGCCGAAGAACAGGCCGCGCCTGCCTCCGGTGAGTAAGGACTCATAGTTTACATTGTCTGCGCGGCGGCTGTCCTTGGGCAGCCGCCGCGCCTGTGAATACAACCTTTAGCCCAGGCGCACAAGCACGCAGCCACCGGAATCCGGACCATGATGGAGCTTGATTACTACGAGGTGCTGGGCGTTAGCCGCAGCGCTGGCGACGACGAGATCAAAAAGGCATACCGCAAGCTTGCCCTCAAGTATCACCCGGACCACAATCCCGATGATCCCGAGGCCGAACAAAATTTCAAGCGCGCGGCCGAAGCCTATGACATTCTGCGCGACCCCGACAAGCGCGCCCGCTATGACCGCTTTGGACATGCTGGCGTAAACGGGGGCGGAGGTTTTGGCAGCAACGAAGATATTTTCGCCCATTTCAGCGATATTTTCGGTGATCTCTTCGGGTTTTCTGCTGCCAGCCGGGGGCCGCGCCCCATGGCCGGTTCAGATTTGCGCTACAACCTGACCATTTCTTTTTCCCAGGCCGCCACTGGTGATGAAATCACCCTTTCCCTGCCAAAGCACGTTACCTGCAGCGAGTGCAAGGGCAGCGGCGCGGCTCCGGGCAGCAAGGTCGAGACCTGCCGTCAGTGTAACGGCACGGGCCAGGTGCGCCGGTCACAGGGATTTTTCCAGATCGCCATGCCCTGCAACACCTGTCAGGGCACGGGTCGCGTCATTACCAAACCCTGTGCCAAGTGCAAGGGTGAAGGCATTGTGACCGATACCCGGGAGCTTGTGGTGCGCGTGCCCGCCGGCGTGGACACGGGAACCCGGCTGCGCGTGCGCGGCGAGGGCGAGCCCGGCGTACACGGCGGCCCTCCCGGCGACCTTTACGTGGTGCTGACTGTCGAGCAGGACAAGCGCTGGCGGCGTCAGGGCCAGGATCTTGTCTTTACTCAGGAAGTAAGTTTTGTGCAGGCGGCCCTCGGGCACAGGGTGGAAATTCCCGGCCTGGAAAAACCCATTCCCCTGGATGTTCCCAAGGGCGTGCAGAGCGGCGCTGTGCTTCGCGTGCCCGGCGAGGGCATGCCCTACCCTGGCCGCAGACAGCGCGGCGACATGCTGGTGGAAGTCAGGGTGCTTACCCCCACGCGCCTCTCGGACCGGCAGGTGGAACTGCTGCGCGAATTTGAGGCAGCCGGGGAGCAGACGCCGCTGCAAAAAGTTAAAAAAGCCGCCAAAAAAATCAGCAAGGCCATGGGCCTCGATTAGAGCAATTTCACTTTGAAATTGCTCTGGCGGATGCGGAAGCAGACGCCCGCCGCAGAGGTGTAAGCGCAGTTTATCTGCGCGGTTAAGCACCGAAGCGAGCGTATCTTAAACTTTGAGAATGTACATTCTCAAAGTTAATCTGCTCTAGGACGAACACTGTTCACACAAGGGCAGCGCTTCCACAGGGGGCGCTGCTTTTTTTAGTCCTGCCGATGCTGCCGACTCTGTCGCTCCCTCTGCCTGACGCCGCCCGCACCGCCTGTCTTCCCGCACAAGTCTCCCCTATCACTTCCATGTGGCCTTTCGCACTGCCTCACGCCTACGGAAAACACTCAGAAGCAGATACCCCTGAAATGGGAGTGAAGCCTGAAAAACGCTGTCGCCGCCTTTTATCAGGCTTAGAGCCTTGCTCCATTGTGCAACACAATAAAGATTTTTGGGGGGAGGGGGTGTGGGGGAGGGACCCTTTTGC
>Ga0265295_1003829_pt1 | contig 21114 bp, 19 predicted proteins | sample Munlansysbiofilm_FD_192503 | JGI IMG/M metagenome (GOLD analysis project Ga0265295, IMG submission 192503) | Leachate microbial communities from a municipal landfill in Southern Ontario, Canada - Methane capture system biofilm | ecosystem: Engineered > Solid waste > Landfill > Unclassified ... | reverse complement strand
CGCGCGGGCGGCGTCCGGCACATCCTCGCGGAGCTTGGTCCCACGGGGCACGTGCTCCAGCCGCTCGGCGCCGCCGACTTCGAGACGCTGTTCGACGCGTTCGCCGAACAGACGGCGGCGCTCGTGATGGAGCGTCCCGACGCGATCAACATCGCGACGATGACCGATATCGCCGAGGCGCGATGCGCGGTGCTTGCGGCTCGCTCGGTGACCGATCTGCCGGTCTTCGTGACGTGCACCTTCGGGCTGAACGGGCGCATGGACCTCTCGGGCACCGACCCGGAGACGGCCGCCGTGATCCTCGAGGCGGCGGGCGCGAGCGCGGTGGGCCTGAACTGCGGCCTCGGCCCCGAGCAGATGCTGCCGCTCGTCGAGCGCATGGCCGCGGCCACGGCGCTGCCGATCATCGTCCGGCCGAACGCCGGGCTGCCGAGGCTCGTGGACGGGGTGACGGTGTTCCCCGGAACCGCCGATGAGATGGGCGGGTACGCCGCGCGCTTCGTGGATGCGGGAGCGAGCCTCATCGGGTCGTGCTGTGGCTCCACGCCCTCGTTCACCGGCGCGATCACCGACTTCGTGAAGGAGCGCCCGCTGGCGGAACGCCCGGCGCCGCCCGCGGGTGTGACGGTCGCGGGTCCGCGCGGAGTGGTGCGTATCGGCGGCGGCGCGTTCGCGAGCGTGGGCGAACGCATCAACCCCACTGGCAAGAAGCGTCTCGCCGAGAGCCTCCGTGCGGGCAAGCTCGACGTGGTGCGCGAGTACGCGATCGAGCAGGCCGACGCGGGTGCCGACCTGCTGGATGTGAACGTGGGCGCTGCCGGGGTGGACCAGGGCGTGATGCTGCCGAAGGCCGTGCTCGCGCTCTCCGGGCTCGTGGACCAGCCGCTGGTGCTCGACACCACCGACCCGGCCGCGCTCGAGGCCGCGCTGCGCGTCTATCCCGGTCGTGCGCTCGTCAACAGCGTGAGCGGCGAGGCGGCGTCGCTCGAAGCAGTGCTGCCGCTCGTGGCCCGCTACGGCGCCGCCACGGTCGTGCTCGCACTCGACGACAGCGGAATACCGCACGAGGCGACCGCGCGTGTGGCGGTCGTGGAGCGCGTGCGGGCCGCCGCGCACGAGGCGGGGCTGGTCGACGGCGACCTCGTCGCCGATACGCTGGTGCTTGCCGCGGCGACACAGGACGACGGCGCTTCGGCCACACTGGAGGCCATCGGAGCGGTCTCGCACGATCTGGGTCTCGCCACCATCGCGGGTGTGAGCAACGTGAGCCACGGTCTGCCGGGCAGGCCCGAGCTTAACGCGAGGTTCCTCGAGCTCGCGATCGAAGCCGGGCTGACCGCGGGCATCGTGAACCCCTCGGAAGCCGTGACGCTCGATGCCGGCACTGCGGAGGCGGCGACCGCCGTGTTGCTGGGACAGGACCCGCGGGCGGAGCGGTGGATCGCGCATGTCGCATCACGCGAGGTCGATCAAGAACCGGTCGCTCCCGTGCTTGCGGACGACGACGCCACGCGTCTCGGCATGGCGGTGGAGCGGGGCGACGCTGACTCGGCGCCGGAGCTCGTGGATGCGCTCGTGGCGGGAGGCGTGGCGCCACAGTCGGTCATCGCCGAGGTACTCACGCCCGCGATCCAGCGACTGGGCGACGCGTACGGGCGGGGCGAGGTGTTCCTGCCGCAGTTGATCGCGGCAGCCGACGCGATGAAGGCGGCCGTCGAGCGCGCGAAGTCGCACCTGCCGGAGGGCAGTGACACGAACGAGGGCAGGATCGTCTTCGGCACCGTGAAGGGCGATATCCACTCGATCGGCAAGGACATCTGCGTGAGCATGCTCGAGAGCCAGGGCTTCCTGGTGGACGACCTCGGCGTGGATGTGCCGGTCGAGCGGTTCGTGGAGGCGGCGCGTGATGCCGATGCGGTGTGCCTCTCGGCGCTCATGACCACGACCCTCCCCAACATGGAGCGCGCGGTGGGCGAGCTGCGGGAGCGCTTCGACGTGCCGGTGTTCATAGGCGGCGCTGTCGTCACCGCCGATTTCGCGTCGGCGCTCGGCGCAGGGTATTCTGAGGACGCGCCAGGCTGTGTCCGTGCCGTCCGCGGCGCGGTCTCATCACGCAAGGGGAACGCATGATCATCACGAAGCCGCGCGACTGGAAGCGCATCACAGACAATCTCGAAAGCGTTGGCGCCAGGCGCGTGTTCCTCATGGGTTGCGGGCAGTGCGCGACGGTCGCGCACACCGGTGGCGAGCGGGAGCTCGAGGAGGCCGCCGCGCGGCTGACCGCCGGGGGCTACACCGTGACCGGCTGGACCGTGGGCGACGTGACGTGCCATCTCAACGGGACCAAGCTCGACGCGCGCAAGCATCGCGAGGAGATCGACGATGCCGACGCGGTGCTGGTGCTCGCGTGTGGCGCGGGCGTGCAGACCACGGCCGAGGCCATCGCTAAGCCGGTGTTCCCGGGCCTCGAGTCGCTGTTCCTCGGCACGGTGGTACGCAACGGAGTGTTCGAGGAGCGCTGCCAGACCTGCGGGGACTGTGTCCTCGGCGAGACCGCCGGCATCTGCCCGGTCACGACGTGCCCGAAGGGGCTACTGAACGGTCCGTGCGGCGGTATGTGGAACGGTATGTGCGAGGTGCTCACCGACCGTGAGTGCACCCACGTGCGCATCAGGCGCCGGTTGACCGAGCAGGGACGCGCGGGCACGGGAACGCTCGCGCCCAAGGATTTCTCGACCGCGCTCAAGCCCGGCGGCGTGAACATCCGCGACCGGGTGACGGGGCGGCAGAAGCCTTCGCGGGAAGCGTCGGCCCGCGAGGAGGGCGCCCGATGAGCCGCCTCAGGGAGCTCTTCGACGTCGGCGAGTTCGTGGTGACCGGCGAGGTGGCGCCGCCGCGCGGTACCGACCTCTCGGCGATGCACGCGTCGGTGGACCTGCTCGCGCCGTACTGCCACGCGCTCAATGTGACCGACAACCAGGGCGCGACCCTGCATCTCTCGAGCCTCGCCGCGTCACGTGCGATCCTCGACCGGGGGATCGAGCCGATCTTCCAGCAGACCTGCCGGGACCGGAACCGCTTGGCGCTTCAGTCGGACCTGCTCGCCGCGTGGTCGCTCGGCCTGGAGAACGTGCTCGTGGTGACCGGTGACGATCCGCGCGCCGGCGACCATCCGCACGCCAAGGGCGTGTTCGACCTCGACTCCACGCAGCTGGCGGGGATCGCCCGCGGCATGAACGAGGGACACGACATGATGGGCCGTGAGCTCAAAGGGGCCACCGATTTCTACATCGGAGCGGCGATGTTCCCTGAGGCCGAGCCGTGGGACGTGCAGCTCGCCCGTATCGAGCAGAAGATCGCGGCGGGCGTGCGGTTCTTCCAGACGCAGGCGATCTTCGACATGGACAAGCTCCAGCGCGCCGTTGACGCGGTGCGCCCGCTGGGGGCGAAGGTGATCGCGGGCGTGCTCGTGATCAGGAGCCCGCGCGTGGTCACGTTCGTGAACGAGCACCTCGCGGGACTCATGGTGCCCGATCACATCGCCGAGCGGATCCGCGTGGCGGACGACCCTGCCGAAGAGGCGATCGCACTCGCTGCCGAGCAGGTCCGGGACATCAGGGATATCGCCGACGGCGTGCATGTGATGCCGCTCGGCCTGGACGCGGCGGTGGGCAGGATACTCACGGGGTAGGAGCTTCGCATGCGGCGGATCGCCCTCTATAGCGACATCCACGCGAACAGCCTCGCGCTCGACGCGGTGCTCGGGGACATGGATGCGCAGGGCGTGTCCGAGCGGTACTGCCTGGGTGACCTCGTGGGGTACGGGCCGCGCCCTTCGGAGGTCATCGCCCGGATGCGCGGACTCGGCGACCCTGTCGTGCAGGGCAACTACGACCGGGCGATCTGCGAACACCTCGCCACCCCGGGCACACGCTTCGCGTCGCCGCAAGAAACGCTCGACGGTGCCGAGTCGTACGCGTACACAGTGGCGTCGGTGGGGCCGGAGGACGCGGCGTTGTTGTGCGGCCTTGCGCCCGAGATCAGGCTGGAGATCGACGGCGCGCGCGTGCTGCTCGTGCATGGTTCGCCGCGCCGTGTGAACGAGATCGTGGAGGTGGACGCCGAGCCCGGCGTGCTCGCGGCGTACATCGACGACGCGGATGCGGACGTGGTGTGCTGCGGACACGTGCACGCCCCCTTCCACCGCTCCATCGTCACCGCCGACCGCTTCTTGCACTGGGTGAATGCCGGCTCGGTAGGGCGGCCGCGCGACGGCGATCACCGGGCGGCGTGGATGGAGCTCGTCTTCGGCGACCACGAGGAGGTGTTGGCGCTCGCCTCGGCCGACACGGCGTGTCGCCGCGTAGGGACCACGGACGTATGGCTGAGCACCGTGACCCATCGTGTCGCGTACGACGCCGAAGCGGTGGTGCACGACATGGTGGCGGTGGGGCTCCCGTACACCCTGGCGGCGGGCCTGCGCACCGGTCTTGAGGAGCACGACTGGGAGCAGGCTATGGCCGCGCAAGCCGCCGAGCATGCCGCCGAGGCGGCGGAGACGGTCGATGCCGCCACGGTGGAGCTGGCGATGCAGGCTTGCGGGCACGACGGCGGCACGTGCACGTGCGTGATCGATGACCGCACCGCCTCGTATGAGGCGCTCGCCCGGCTGTACCGCGGCGACATCACTGAGGTCGCGGTCGCGCTTCGCCAGCTGCGGTCGTCGATGCGTTCGTGCAGGGTCACCCGGAACGTTGACGAGGAGGCCATCCGAGAGGCGTTCGAGGCGGCCGACGCGGCGATCCGTACGCAGGCGGGCCGCGAGTCGCTCGTGCGCGAACGCGAGAAGCTGTACGGCGGTCAGCGGGAGTTCGATCCCTTCCGCAACGTGCTCTCTCCGGATGAGGCGACCTATGTGAGCGAAGACCCCGTTCGCTCGATCAGGAGTTTGGAGTCGCTGTATGGCGAGGGCCGGTTCACCACTCCCGCGATCGGGGGCGTGGAGCGGGGCCCTGGCGATATCGCCACCGAGCTGTCGTATATGGCCCACTGCCTCAGGATGGCAGTGGCTGGCGACGCCACCGCGGTGGTGCGCGCCCGGAGGTTCTTCGTGGAGCACCTGGCCACATGGGCGGTGCTGTTCGCGGTGGTGGTGAGCCGTGAGTCGGCCGAGCCGGTCATGCGCTACGCGGGCCTCGCGCTCGACAAGTTCCTCACCTGCGAGGCCGCGACGTTCCGGCATGCGATTCCCGCGGCGTGCGAGCCGCACGCGGACGGCCCCTGAGGCTCCTTCGGCACGTGCTATCATCCCCGCATACCAACCCACAACGGTGAAAGGCGGCCTGCTATGAGCGAACCGGTCGGCCCCAGTCTCGACGTCTGGCTCGCGGAGGCGAAGCGTGAGGCGAGCGCCGCTGATGTGGGCATGTACCTCTGCCATAACGGCGTCGTCCGCTCCTACTCGCGCGACGGACGTCCGGTCATCGGGATGGATCTCGCCGTGGATCGCGAGCGGCTCGAAGAACTGCTGACGACGGCCCGCCTGATGCAGGGTGTGTCGATCGTGCGTGTCTGGATCAACGAGGGCCACCTCGAGGTGGGCGACGACATCATGTACGTGCTCGTGGGGGGCGACATCAGGCCGAACGTCATCGAGGCGCTCACGGCGCTCGTGAGCATGATCAAGTCCGAAGTGGTGACCGAGACGGAGCATCGCCCCGGGGCGTGACGTCCGGTATCCGGCACCGCGTGCATACAGGGAGGCTGACGATGCGCATCGTCGTGCTCGGTGGTGGTCCTGGCGGCTATGGCGCCGCGTTCGAGACGGCCCGGCTCGGCGCCGAGGTCACGCTCGTCGAGCGTGACCGGCTCGGAGGGACCTGCCTGAACTGGGGCTGCATCCCCACGAAGACGATCCTGCGTTCGGCACACATCGTGGCTGACACGCGTGACGCCGCGGCGTTCGGGCTCGAGGCCACCATCGCGTCGGTCGACGTGGATGCGCTTCGCGCCCGCAAGGAGGGCGTGGTCGACGAGCTGGTGGGCCAGGTCGAGGCGAGCGCCCGCCGGCTCAAGGTGCGCGTGCTCAAGGGCGAGGGCCGGCTGGCGGCCCGCGACCGTGTCGAGGTGCGGCTTGCCGACGGCTCGACGGAGACCGTCGAGGGCGACGCCGTGATCCTCGCCACCGGCTCAGACGTGTTCCGTCTCCCGAACATCGACCACGACCTCGAGGGCGTATGGACGAGCGATGACGCGGTCACGCTCGCCGACATCCCCAAGGACATCGTGATCATCGGCGGCGGTGTCATCGGCCTCGAGTTCGCGTGCGCGTACGCGGCATTCGGCAGTGTGGTGACCGTGGTCGAGCTGATGGACCAGGTGCTGCCCGGCAACGACAAGCGCGTCGTGAAGCAGGCACAGGCGTCACTCGAGGAGATGGGGGTCACGTTCCATCTCGGCGACGCCGTGGAGGCCGTTGAGCGTGTGGGCGGGCGCATGCGCTCCACGCTGCGGAGCGGAACGGTGCTCGAGAGCGACATCGTGATGAGCGCCGTGGGCAGGGTTCCCAACTCGGCGGGCTTCGGCTACGAGGAGGCCGGTGTTGCGTTCGACCGCCGCGCGGTGAAGGTCGACGAGCACTTCCGCACCTCGCTCGAGGGTGTGTATGCGGTGGGCGACCTCATCGGCGGCATGATGCTCGCGCACGTGGCCGAGGAGGAGGGCGTGGTGGCGGCGCGCAACGCGGTCGCCGAGCTCCGTACGGTCGGTGCCGAGGCGCATCTGGAGACGGTGCGGTACGACTGCATCCCCGCGTGCGTGTACACCTTCCCCGAGGTGGCGGTCGTGGGCAGCGGGCGCGACTCGGCCAAGGAGCACGGCATCGACGCCGTGCAGGCCGTGGCGAAGTTCGCGGCCAACGGCAAGGCGCTCGGCGAGGGCGAGAGCGACGGCTTCGTGCAGATGGTTGCCGAGAAGGGCACCGGGCGCATCGTGGGCTGCCAGATCGTGGGTCCGCATGCCGTGGAGACCATCCATGAGGTGGCGGTGGCCATGCGCCACGACCTCACCGTCCGCCAGCTCGCCGAGACGGTGCACGCGCATCCCACGGTGTCCGAGGTCATCCGCATGGCGTGCGCCGACGCGGCGCAGAAGTGCGGCTGCTAGCGTGTCGTACGACCATGGAGCGAGCGCACGCCGGCTGCCCGCGTGGCTCCGGCGCCCAATCGCGCACGGCGGCGAGTACTCGGCGGTGGAGGGGCTCCTCGACCGGCTCGAGCTCTCCACGGTCTGCCGGGAAGCCAAGTGCCCCAACCGCGGTGAGTGCTACGCGAGCGGGACGGCGACCTTCCTGATCGCCGGCGATGTATGCACTCGCGGGTGCCGCTTCTGCGCGGTCGAGTCGCGCCACCCGGCACCACTCGACGCCGGTGAGCCGCAGCGCGTAGCCGAGGCGGTGGAGGCGATGGGGCTTCGGCACGCGGTCATCACGATGGTGACGCGCGACGACCTTGAGGATGGCGCCGCGGCCCATGTGGTCGCCACGATCGAGGCTGTGCGTGCCCGCACCCCTGACGTCGCCGTCGAGGTGCTCGTGAGCGACTTCGGCGGCAGGGGCGCTTCGGTCGACGCGGTGGCCGACGCCCGGCCGGACGTCTTCAACCACAACGTGGAGACGGTGCCCCGGCTCTACGACACGGTCCGCCCCGGTGCCGACTACGGGCGCAGTCTCGATGTGCTGAAGCGCGCGGGTCAGCGCGTGCCCTCGATGCCCACGAAGTCGGGGCTCATGTTGGGGCTCGGCGAGACGCACGATGAGGTCGTGGACGTGATGCGCGACCTCAGGGAGGTGGGAGTGGAGTTGCTCACGCTCGGCCAGTACCTGCGGCCGAGTGCCGCGCACCTGCCGGTCTCCGCGTTCATCGAGCCGGACGAGTTCGCGGAGCTGGCGCGGATCGGGCGCCGGCTCGGGTTCTCCGGGGTGGCGAGCGCTCCGTTCGTGCGCTCCAGCTATCACGCTGCGGAGCTGTTCGACTGATGCAGACCGGATCGGCAGCGCCCGCTCAGGAGGCGCTGAGCGCGACCGGCGTCCCCGCCCGGTCGCGGCCTGTCTGCTTGGCCGCGTACAGCGACTGATCGGCCGCCGCGAGCAGCGCCTCGAGCCGTCGCGGTGGAGAGCCTGCCGCATCGTGCGTCACGGCGCCACCGATGCTCACCGTGAACCGGAGCGCCTCGCCGCTGTCGGTCTCGACGCACACCGCCCGCGCCGCATCGAGCACCCGGGCGCAGAGCTCGCCGTACTCCGCGATGCCCGTTTCGGGCGCGATGACCGCGAACTCATCGCCGCCGTAGCGTATGACGAGGTCCGAGGCCCGCACGCCCTCGTCCATGGCGGTCGCGATCTCGCGCAGCGCCCGATCGCCCGTGGCGTGCCCGAACCGGTCGTTCACATCCTTGAAGAAGTCGATGTCCACCAGTAGCACGGTGAGCGGGTGGCCGTAGCGCGCGGACCACGCGGCCCACTGCGGCAAGTGCGTACGCAGGGCGCGCCGGTTGTAGAGGCCGGTGAGCGAATCGTGCGTGGCGAACGTGGCCAGCCGCATGTTGTCGGTCCACGCGCGTGCGAGACTCGTGGCGAGAAGCCCCGCGAGCGAGTCCGCCGGGTACCGCTGCGCGATCTCGTTCACCAGCCGTTGCACGTGCGCCTGGTAGACCGTGCGGCGTTTCTCCGCCTGACCGGGCTCGGTGAGCTCGATGAGCTCGCCGAACACGGGGTCGATCATGAAGAACTCCACCCGCGCGGCCAGGGCGAGCATCTGTTCCACGCTCAGAGTGCCGAGAGCGCTGAACTCGATGGTCTCGAACTCCTCGTGCAGTCCCGTAAGCCGTTCCGCCAGCCCTGACGTATCGTTGACGAGGTCGGGCAGCAGCCCGCGGTCCCATGCGATGAGGAGACCTTCCCACCAACCGGTGTGCTCGGCCTCGTCCTCGGCAAGACGGGCGAACAGCGCCGCGAGTTCCGGCTCCGGGCAGTCGCGGGCGAGGGTCTGGTAGAGGTCGTCGGCGAGCCGGTCCATCTTCACGCAGAGCTCGAGGATATCGCGCATGGCCGCCCCTCCGCCGTATTCGCACACTCCCTCTGAGAGTATGCCCCGGACCCTGCTACCATGAACCAATGGTGTGGGAGCCCCGAACATATCGCCAGGTCAGCAACGCCGGCGCGCTCGTGCCGTTCACCGTGGCGCGCGGCGAGACCGACCTGCAGATCAGCGCGCTGCGCGACCTCTCCGCCGAGGCCCTGGCGGTGGTCGACGCGCTGCGCGCCGACCTCGAACGCCATATCGTCGCGAACCCCCGGTTCCTCGAGAGCTTCGTGCCGGTGGCTGTGGCCGACGATGCTCCCGAGGTGGTGCGCGCGATGGCTGACGCCGGCACCGCCGCGGGCACGGGGCCGATGGCCGCTGTGGCCGGAGCGATCGCCGAGCGTGTGGCCCGGGCACTCGAGCCGCTCTCGGCCGAGGTGATCGTTGAGAACGGCGGCGACACGTTCATCATGGGCACCCGCGGGCGGCGCGTGTTGCTCGTGGCGGGCGACTCGCCGCTGTCCGGGCGCATCGCGCTTGCTGTGGACGGCGCAACGCTTCCGATCGCCGTCTGCACATCGTCGGGCAAAGTAGGGCATAGTGTGAGCCTCGGCTCGGCGCACAGCGCAACCGTGGTGGCCCCCGACGGCGCTCTGGCCGACGCGGTGGCCACGGCGCTCGGCAATCGCGTGCACGGGCCGGATGATATCGAGCGGGCGCTCACGTGGGCGTGTGCGGTGCCGGGAGTGACCGGCGCGGTGGTGATCGCCGGTGACCGGATCGGCGCGCTCGGGGAGATACGACTGGAGCCTGTGACCCCACAGGTCTGACATCGCGTACGGAAAGGGAAGGGGTGCGCGCATGGACAGCATCGACGAGCTGGATATGTTCGAGGCGGACCGCCGGATGGCGCTCTACAACGAGTACCGCGACGCGGCGCGCGTCTTCACGTACTACATCGAGACCGAGCTGCGCGCGTACCTCGCCAATAGCGTGGATGTGGAGCCGGTGAACGGCCCCGGCGGCATCTACTTCAAGGTGACGCTCACCGACGTGTGGATCTACGAGGCCGAGCGCATGAACCGCTTCGTGCCCGAGGCCGTGATCTACTCGGTGAACGACGTCCACGTGCAGACGCTCAAGGGCGAGGAGTAGCCGACGGTGACCGGGCAGGAACCTCGGGTTCCCGTATCGCGTGAGGAGGCCGCTTCGCGCGCCGAGAGGCTGCGCGCCGAGATCCGGCATCATGCGTGGCGCTACTATGCGCTGGACACGCCGGAGATCTCCGACGCCGCCTACGACGCCCTGGTCCGCGAGCTCGAGGCCCTCGAGGCGGATCACCCGGACCTCGTGACGCCCGATTCGCCCACACAGCGTGTGGGAGCGCCACCCACCGAGGCGTTCGCGCCGGTGGTGCACGCCGAGCGGATGTACTCGCTCGACAACGCCATGGACCTCGGCGAACTGGACGCGTGGCTGGAGCGGGTGGAGCGGGAGACGGCCGGTCGGGACGTGGCGTACATGTGCGAGCTCAAGATCGATGGCAGCTCGCTCGCGCTCACCTACGAGGACGCCGTGCTCGCACGCGCCGCCACGCGCGGCGACGGCACCACCGGCGAGGATGTCACCGCGAACGTGCGCACCGTGAAGGACGTGCCGCTGCGGCTGCAGGCCGAGCGCCCGGAGCCGGCGGCGCAGCTCGCGCAGGGCTCGCTCTTCGGGGAAGCCGCGCCAGGCGGCCCGTGGCGCGTGGAGGTGCGCGGCGAGGTCTATATGCCCAAGGCGAGCTTCGAGCGGTTGAACGCCGAGCAGGACGAGGCCGGGCTCCCGCCGTACGCCAACCCGCGCAACGCCGCCGCTGGCGCGGTGCGGCAGAAGGACCCCGCGGTGACCGCCTCCCGCGACCTGGCGACGTTCATGTACCAGGTGGTCGCGCCGGGCGGCCTCGGGATCACCAGCCAGAGCACGGCGCTCGGGTGGCTTCGTGAGGCGGGCTTCCGGGTGAACCCCGACATCGAGCGGTGCGAGACGAGGGACGCGGTGCGTTCGTTTTGCGAGCGGGCGATCGAGCGCCGGAGCGACCTGCCGTACGAGATCGACGGCGTGGTCGTGAAGGTGGACTCCTTCGCGCTCCAGGCTGAGCTGGGCTTCACCTCCAAGGCGCCGCGGTGGGCGATCGCGTTCAAGTTCCCGCCCGAGGAGAAGACCACCGTGTTGCGTGAGATCCGCGTGCAGGTGGGCCGCACCGGTGCGCTCACACCGGTGGCCGAGTTCGACCCGGTGCTCGTGGCCGGGTCCACGATCGCGCGTGCGACGCTGCACAACGAGGACGAGATCCGTCGCAAGGGCGTGCGTATCGGCGACACGATCATCGTGCGCAAGGCCGGCGACGTGATCCCCGAGGTCGTGGGGCCGGTCGAGGGACTGCGCGACGGCAGCGAGCGTGAGTGGCGCATGCCGGCGGTGTGCCCGAGCTGCGGGAGCGAGGTCTGGCGCGAGGAGGGCGAGGTGGTGCCGCGCTGCACCAACGCGGGATGCCCGGCGCAGCGCCTCGAGCGCCTCGGTCACTGGGCGTCGCGCGGCGCGCTCGACATCGAAGGCATGGGGACCGAGATCGTCGGCCGGCTGGTGGAAGCGGGGCTGCTCCACGATGTAGCCGACTACTACACGCTCACGTTCGACCAGCTCGCAGCGCTCGATCTCGGCCGCGTGAAGAAGGACGGCTCGCCGGTCCTGCTGGGCGAGACCATGGCGCGCAAGCTGCTCGCGAGCATCGAGGCGAGCACAGCGCGTCCGCTCGCGCGGCTGCTCTTCGGCCTCGGCATCCGGCACGTGGGGTCCACCGTCGCCGAAGCGCTCGCACGTGCGTTCGGCTCGATCGACGCGCTGCTCGACGCGTCGGCCGACGAGCTTGCGGCGGTCGAGCAGGTGGGACCCAAGATCGCCGAGTCGGTGCGCGCGTTCGCGGAGAACCCGGAGAATGTGGCGATCGTGCGCCGGTTGCAGGCCGCGGGTGTGCGGACCGCCGACGAGCCGCGCGGGCCGCAGCGAGAGCAGACGCTCGCCGGCACCACGTGGGTGCTCACTGGCGCGCTCGAGCGGTTCACCCGCACCGAGGCGAGCGAGGCGCTCAAGGCGCTCGGCGCCAAGGTCAGCGGGAGCGTGAGCAAGAAGACGAGCTACGTGGTGGTGGGCGCCGATCCGGGCAGCAAGTACACCACCGCACTCGAACTCGGCGTGCCGGTGCTCTCCGAGGACGAGCTCGCCGGTGTGCTCGAATCCGGCGTGGCTCCCGGAGCCAGCCAGTGAGCGTTCCCCGCTCGCGAGCGACTACGGCGGGTGCGCGATGAAACAAGGACCGCCGCTCTCACTCAATCCGCGCGCTTGCGACCGCTGCGGCGCGTGCGTGACCGCGTGCCCGCGCGCCGCGGTGCGCGTGGGTCGCACCTACCTGCAGGTCGATTGGTCGCGATGCGACGCGTGTGGGGCATGCGTGAAGGCCTGCCCGAGGCGCGCTATCGTGATGCGCCCCTCCGGCGCTTCGAGCCGCGCTGCATCGGGTGGACGGACCACCGCGTCACGCGTGGAGCCCACTCCGCGCAAGCGCAGCGGCGCCACGCAGCCGGCGAGCGCTACCCCCCGGAAGCGCAGTGCGAAGGCGGCGGCCGACGCCGGTGCGCGTGTTCCAAAGGGCGGGGCGCGTGGCGGGTTCCAGTGGACGCTTCTCGAGGCGGCGGCGATGCTCTCGGTCACCTTCTCGATGTTCATGGTCAAAGAAGTCATCTCGCTGTCCGACTGGGTTGCGGCGCTTGAGGCGCCGGTGCAGCTGCCGGTGCGCGTGCTCGTGCTCGCGCTCTACTACGCGGTGCAGGTGGGCGTGATCGTCTGGCTTGTGAAGCGCCGGGGCGGTGAGCCGCTCCGCGCGCTTGGTATGGCCCACCGGCCGTGGTCGTTCGGGGACGTCGCCCGATCGACGGGGCTCGTGGTCGCTGGCCTCGTCGTCACGCGACTGCTCGCCTCCCTTTACGCGTTCATCACGCGCGAGCTCGGGCTGCTGCCACAGTCCGCCACCGATCTCCCCGCGTTGTTCGGCAGTGGCGAAGCGGGCTTCCTGCTGGCGCTCCTTATGGTGGTGGTGATCGGGCCGACCGTGGAGGAACTCGTCTTCCGTGGCGCACTCCAGGAGGGCCTCGCCGCACGCTTCGGCGTGTGGCCGGCGATCATCGTGCAGGCAGCGCTGTTCGCGGCCTTCCATCGTAGTTGGTGGCTGCTCGTGCCGACGTTCATCCTTGGTGTGGTCCTCGGCTGGCTCGCGGAGGACCGGGACGGTCTGTGGCCGCCTATCGTGCTCCATGCACTCTACAACGCCATCACCGTGGTCGCCGCATTCGTGGTGAGCGTGCCGGCCGCATGACGCGGTGTCGCCGATCGCCTCTGGGGCGGTCCGCGTGCCTGCGCTCTCGGGTATCATGGGATGCTGTCGCATCGTTCCCGTGCCCTGGAGGCGCCCTGAATGGCCATCACCGAAGCTGACGTCCGTCATGTTGCGATGCTCGCGCGGCTCGCTCTTTCCGATGATCAGGTGAGTGCCCTCACGGCCGAGTTGAGCGCCTTGCTCGGGCACATCGATGAGATCCGGCAGCTGGATCTTGAAGGCGTCGAGCCTACTGCACATCCGCTGTCGATGACCAACCGTACCCGCCCGGATGTGGTGGTGCAGGGTCTGCCGCGCGACGATGCCCTTCGGAACGCGCCGGACACTGACGGGACAGCGTTCGTGGTGCCCGCGATCACGGGCGGAGGGGATGCGTCATGACGGCGCTCGACCTCTCGGCGCTCTCGGCGCGCCAGGTCCGCGACGGCATCGCGTACGGAGACTTCTCGGCACGCGAGGCCGCCGAGGCAGCGTACTCACGCATCGACGCGCTCGACGGCGATGTGCACGCGTTCCTGCAGCTTACGCCTGACCTCGCCTTCGAAGCCGCGGATCGGGTGGACGCCGCTCGGGCCGCCGGCGAGGAGTTGCCGCCGCTCGCGGGCGTGCCTGCGGGCATCAAGGACAACATGAACCTCATCGGCACGCGTACCACGTGCTCCAGCCGCATGCTCGAGAACTACGAGAGCGTCTACGACTGCACCGCCGTCCGGCGCATGCTGAATGCCGGCGCTCTACCCATCGGCAAGCTCAATATGGACGAGTTCGCCTTTGGCTCATCCACCGAGAACTCGGCATTCGGTCCCACGCGCAACCCGTGGGACCTCGAGCGCGTGCCCGGCGGCTCCAGCGGCGGCAGCGCCGCAGCCGTTGCCGCGGGCATGGTGAGCATCTCGCTGGGCAGCGATACCGGCGGCTCGATTCGCCAGCCCGCCGCGCTCACGGGCACCGTGGGCATGAAGCCCACATACGGACGCGTCAGCCGCTACGGCGTGGTCGCCTTCGGCTCCTCGCTCGACCAGATCGGCCCGTTCGCGAAGAACGTGGAGGACGCGGCGCTCGTGCTTGAGGCGATCGCTGGCGAGGACCGATACGACGCCACCTCGGCCACGGACGCGGTCGAGGCGTACGCCGCGGTGCATGGCGAGGGCGTGCGCGGTCTCAGGGTCGGTCTGGCGACCGACATCCTTGACGCGGAGGGGTGTGGCGCCGAGGTGAAGCAGAGCGTGCTCGATGCGGCCGAGATGTTCGCATCGCTCGGCGCGGAGGTAGGGGAGGTCGCCCTGCCCAGCGCCAAGCACGGGCTTTCCGCGTACTACATCATCGGTCCCGCTGAGGCGTCGTCGAACCTCGCGCGCTTCGACGGCATCCGTTACGGCCACCGTGTCGCCGACGCCGAGGACGTGCTCGACCTCTACATGCGATCGCGCACCGAGGGATTCGGTCCGGAGACCATCCGTCGCATCATGCTCGGCACCTACGCCCTCTCGGCCGGGTACTACGACGCGTATTACGGCCAGGCGCAGAAGGCGCGCACGCGCATCATCGAGGACTTCCGCTCCGCGTTTGACCGGTTCGATGTGGTGCTCACGCCGACTACCCCGGAGCCGGCGTTCCGCTTCGGCGAGAAGTCGGACCCGTTCACGATGTACTTGAACGACTTCTACACGATTCCGGTGAACCTCGCGGGCAACTGCGCGATCAGTGTCCCGAGTGGCTTGTGTTCCAAGAGCGGCATGCCGATCGGCTTGCAGATCATCGGCGACTACTTCGCGGAGACCACGGTGTTCAGGGCTGCCGCCGCGTATGAGGCCGCGCTGGGATTCGACACGACCCCGCCGCTCGTCAGGGGGCTGGCCGGCTAGTCGGCCGCCATCGCGGTCCGCTTGTCAGAACCTGCGCAGATAATCGCTGCATGGCGCCACCGGCGGGTACATTCGTCCCGATAACGGGTTCGTCCGCGTGCGCGGGCGCGATCGGTTGGGGGGCACCATGCGCTGGTCGATGCGGTCGTTGTTCGTGGTGTGTGTGGTCATGGCGCTTGTGCTGGGTGTGATGACGTCAAGCGCACTAGCGGCGGTGACGCTCGCGCCGCTGAGCTCCATCGGAGGCCAGGGGACCGGTGACGGCACGTTCGAAGTCGGGCCAATGGATGTCGGGGCGGATAAGTTCGGCAACATCTACGCGGTCGCCGGCGCCAACTTCGGGGCGCCGCCGTACGACCATCGCATCCAGATGTTCGGCGCCGACGGGCAGTTCATACGGAAGTACGAGAATCCTGGCAGCGATGCCGAGCAGATCAGCCTTCCGCACTCGATCTCCACCGACCGGTGGGGCAGGCTATACGTGACGACCGAGCAGAACCCCGTGGTGGACATCCTCATGGGCGGGCTCTACGGCTACGACCGCCGGATAGGCGCGGCCATCACCGACCCGATCGTCCACGGACAGGACGTGGATGTGGCTCTGGACGGGGCGATGTACGTTGCCAGCGAGAATGGCGTGGAGATCAGGTCCAAGCAGGGCGACGTGATAGGTCAGGTCCCCCTCGCTGCCGGGCTGCAGCCGTTCGGCGTTGGCATCAGCCAGGACGGCATCGTGTACGTGGGGGCTCAGGATGGGGGCAGTGTCGGTACCATTCGCTGGCTGCGACCCGATGGTGCGGGCGGCTACTGGGGGCCGGTGGACCCATATCCGTATAGCGGGCCGCTGGATGTGGACGTCGATCCGGGCGGCACGGTGTTCATCGCCGAATACGGTGCTGCGCGCGTGCAATTGAGGGATGCGAACAGCGAATTCATCACCGCATTCGGCGACCTGGCGACCATCGGGTCCCCGCACGGACTCGGCGTTGGGTACGACCGCACACTCTACGTCGCTGATCCGGCCCACCAGGAGATCGATCGTTGGACGGTGAACGTTCCTGCGACCGAGGCCGAGGTGGAGGGCACGAACCGCTATCTCACGGCGATCGAAGCCTCCAAGAAGGCGTATCCCAACGGTGCTGACGTTGCCGTTCTCGCCACCGGTGAGAACTGGCCGGACGCCCTGGGCGGCGCCGCGCTTGCCGGCGTGCTGGACGGACCGCTGCTGCTCACTCCGCACGATGTCTTGCCCGCGAGTGTCGCGGCCGAGCTCGACCGGCTGAACGTGAAGGGCGTCTACGTGCTGGGCGGGACGGGAGCGGTGAGTGATGACGTGCTGAACGCGGCGAAGGCGCTGACCCCGCTGGGTGCGGCCGAGCGGCTCGGCGGTCTCAACCGGTACGAGACGGCCAACAAGATCGCGGAGCGGGTGGTGTCGCTCTCCAGCGGCACATACGATGGCGCGGCGTTCGTGTGCACGGGCGAGGACTTCCCCGACGCGCTCGCGGCGGCACCGATCGCGGCAGCCAACGGGTGGCCGATCTATCTCACCCAGGCAGCAGTCCTGACGCCATCCACCAAGACCGCGATGCAGTCCAACACCGCCACGCACGGGTACGTGATCGGCGGCACCGGAGCAGTGAGCGCGGCGGTGGAGGCCGAGCTCGATGCGGCATTTATCGACTTCTCGCGCATCGGCGGGGCGAACCGGTACTACACCGCCGCCAAGCTCGCAACTAAGGCTTTCGAGGGAATGGGCATGCTCTGGTCCCGTCCGGCGCTTGCAACCGGCCTGGACTTCCCCGATGCGCTCGCCGGGGGCGTGCTCCAGGGCAGCGACTACAGCGTGCTCCTGCTCACGCGCGGCACCACGCTCGCGCCGGAGGCCGCCGCGGCCCTCACGGCTAACCGGAAGATGATCTACGAACTCCGCTATCTCGGCGGTGACGGCGTGCTGTCGCCGGGCGTGCGCTCGGCGGCGCGGGCGCTCGTGCCGTAGGCGTTCTGATGCGGTGACAGCGGGGCGGCCTTACGGGTCGCCCCGCCGCATTCATGGCCACCCGTGACTTCGCTGCGCGCACCGGCTCCGCTCGGGTAGAATCGGAGCCTGCACACCACCCGGTACCCATGAGGGGAGTCCCGCCTTGGGCAAGGACCGTCTGCTCGACGTGCTCGAACGCTACGAAGCCGTCATCGGCCTCGAGATCCATACCGAGATCACCGCTGCGAACACCAAGATGTTCTGCGGATGCCCGGTCGCCTTTGGCGGCGAGCCCAACACGCGCGTGTGCCCGGTGTGCCTCGGCATGCCCGGCGCACTGCCGGTGCCCAACGAGGCGGCCATCGAGTGGACGGTGCTCGCGGGCCTCGCCACCGAGTGCGACATCGCGCTCTGGAGCCAGTTCCACCGCAAGCAGTACTTCTATCCCGACATGCCCAAGGACTACCAGATCTCCCAGTACGACCTGCCGTTCTGCTCCGGCGGCGTGATCGATGTGGAGGTTGACGGGCCCGGTGTGGCCGAGCGTCTGGACCTCGGCGGTGACGTCGTGTCGGTGGGTCCTGAGGCCGTCGCCGAGGACGGTGGCTACCGCGTGCCGATCGGCATCACGCGCATCCACCTCGAAGAGGACACCGGCAAGATGGTGCACGTGGGCGGCTCGGAAGGCCGTATCGCGGGCGCCACGCATTCACTCGTGGACTTCAACCGCGCCGGGACGCCGCTCATGGAGCTCGTGAGCGAGCCCGACATCCGCACGCCGGAAGAGGCGCGCCGCTTCGCGCAGAAGCTGCGCAGCATCTGGCTCGCGCTTGGCGTGAGCGACTGCAGCATGGAAGAGGGCTCCATGCGCGTGGACGGCAACGTGTCGATCCGGCCGCGCGGCGCCACAGAGCTCGGCACCAAGAGCGAGGTCAAGAACATGAACTCGTTCAAGGCGCTTCACGACGCGCTTGCCTACGAGATCGTCCGCCAGGCCGACCTGCTGGATGCGGGGGAGGCTGTGGTGCAGGAGACGCGCCATTGGGACGCCACCGCGCGCCGCACGAGCGGCCTGCGCAGCAAGGAAGAGGCGCACGACTACCGGTACTTCCCCGAGCCCGATATGGTGCCGTTCAGCTTCGAGCCCGCGTGGATCGAGGGGCTTGCGGCGCAGCTGCCGGAGCTGCCCGACGCGCGCCGCGACCGTTACATCGCCGAGTACGCGCTTCCCAAGGCCGACGCGGCTGCGATCGCCGCGGACACCGCGACGGGCTGCTACTTCGATGCCGCAGTGAACATCGCCGGCGCTGACCGGGCCAAGCAGGTGGCCAACTGGATGCTTGGCGACCTGACGGCGCATATGAACGCCCTGGGTATCGGAATGGGTGACGCGCGCGTGACCCCGGCGATGTTGGCCGAGCTCATCGGGCTCGTGGAGGATGGGACCATCAGCGGCAAGCAGGCCAAGCAGGTCTTTGCCGAGGCAGCCGAGACCGGAGACGCCCCGGGCGCGATCGTGGAAGCGCGCGGGATGAAGCAGGTCTCGGACACCGGCGCGATCGAGGCTGTTGTGGCCGCCGTGCTTGCGGCGAATCCTGCCGAGGTGGAGAGCTACCGCGCAGGCAAGACGTCGGTCATCGGCTTCTTCGTCGGCCAGGTCATGCGCGAGATGCGCGGCCAGGGCAATCCGGCCGTGGTGAACGAGGTCTTGAGGCGGATGCTCGGGTAGCGCCGTAGGGCACCGTTTCGGGGACTCCTCGCTCGCTGTCCTCGGCGCACAGACCGCGCCTGCGGAGGCGTCGCTCGGCACCCCGGAGCGGTGCCCGCGCAACCCAAGCTCAAGGCGCCTTGCTCGCGCACTCCTGGGCGTCGCCCCCGGAGCGCCTCGCTCGCTGTCCTCGGCGCACAGACCGCGCCTGCGGAGGCGTCGCTCGGCACCCCGGGGCGACACCCGACCCGACCCGATCCGACCCAACCCAACCCCGTGGGGCTCCCTGCGTCACCGGCCGTTGCCCGGCGATGTCAGACCTCCCTGCTAGGGTCTGCATAGGGGCACAGGAGCAGTGCGGCGGAGACGCCGCGGACACCAGGGGGTGCACCCGATGCAGGATGAAATGGGTCGTCGCGTGGAGAGGAGAGCGGAGCGGGCAGGGCCGGCGCAGGAGGTGGTGTGTGTCGGCGGAATCGAGCTCGAGCCACCGGATCCGATCGACACGCTTCTCGAGGCGCACGCCACGATCGTGACGGAGATCCGGGTGCGTGCCGCACAGCCTGACCTGGATGGACGGGAGCTCGTGTCGCTCGCCAAGGCGCTGACCGCGCTGGAGTCAGCGATCGAGATCGTCGGAGATGGCACAGTGGCGCCGCTGACGACGCAGGGCAGGAGTATGGGCTCGTAGGCAGCAGGAGGGCACCCGGCAGCCACTGCTGCCGGGTGCCCGTACGCCGACTTCGTGGGCCCGTTGGCGTCAGCTGCCGAACACCGCGCCGAGCTGCTGTTCGCCCACCGACTTCAGAACCTGTGCGCGTGCGATCGGGTCGAGCGAGGCGAGCTCCTCAGCGATACGCCCCTCGGCCTCTTCGATGCGCTCGCTGCGCTGGTCGAGCAACACATCGGCGAGCAGCACTACGCCCAGTCCGAGGATCGCGCCCGGGATCGCCCAGGCGAAGAAGCCCCGGCGTCTGCGCGTGAGTGTGAGTGCGCCCACCAGCAGCCCACCACCGATGACCGCTGCCGCGGTTGCGGCCTCGACCTGTGCACCTTCAGGCAGCGACTCGCGCCACCGGTCGATCGCTTCCATGTGGACTCCCTTCGAGGTTGCTCTACGCTGTATGTTCCCAGGGGCATCGGCGGGTGTCGACCCGCCGGTCAAACTATGTGGCTGAGCGGGCGGTCACGGTCTTGCGCGGCCGACTTCGGTATGGCTATACTTCGGCTATACAAGGGAGGTTTATGCCGTGATCACCAAGGTCCAGAAGTGGGGAAACAGCCAGGGTCTTCGATTGAGCAAGGACCTGCTCGCCGATGTCGACATCGAGATCGGCGACTCGGTGGACGTGTCCGTGCGCGATGGCGCACTGGTCGTGACTCCTGTTCGTCGCGTGCGGGGCGGTCTTGACCTCGAGTTGCTCGTGAGGGAGATTCCGGCGGACTACGAACCCTCCGAGCTCGACTGGGGAGCACCGACCGGGCGCGAGGTCTGGTAGATGAGCGCATACGTTCCGCAGAAGGGGGACTTCGTCGCGCTCACGTTCGACCCGCAGTCCGGACATGAGCAGCGTGGTCGGCGTCCGGCGCTCGTGGTGAGCAATAACCTCTTCAATGAGCACACGGGGCTTTGCATCGCGTGTCCCATAACCAACACCCGCCGCGATCATCCCTTCCACATTGCGATCCCCGACGGCCTGCAGGTGTCCGGTGTGGTGATGGTCGAGCAGGTGAAGTCGATCGATTACCGGGCGCGCGACGTGCGTCGCATCGCACCTGCCCCGCAGGCGGTCGTCGACGAGGCTCTCGCGATACTCGACGCATGCCTATACTGAGCACTGCCACTCGACGGCGCGAAGACGGGAGCTTGATGGGCGAGGACACCAGCACGAATGCGTGGACCCCTCCACGCAAGAGCGTCGTCACCTGGGTGCTCTACGACCTCGCCAACACCACCTTCGCCCTCGGCGTGGGGAGCCGGTACTTCGGCCTGTGGCTGATCGAGGAGCGCGGGGGCTCCGACTGGATGCTCTCGGCCGCGATCA
>Ga0265295_1003828_pt1 | contig 21115 bp, 21 predicted proteins | sample Munlansysbiofilm_FD_192503 | JGI IMG/M metagenome (GOLD analysis project Ga0265295, IMG submission 192503) | Leachate microbial communities from a municipal landfill in Southern Ontario, Canada - Methane capture system biofilm | ecosystem: Engineered > Solid waste > Landfill > Unclassified ... | reverse complement strand
TGAAAAAGTGACGAAGATGTATCAAAAAAGCATTGTTGTCAATCATTATTTAAAAAACATCAAGAAATTTTCCGAAATCAGCCCTTCAGATTTCAGTTAAAGTTTATTTTTACAAATTAATAAACAATATAAACACTTGACAATGTGCAAAATACAGCATGCAGACCAAAAATGATTAAAAAAAGTCATCAAAAGTTTTGCATGATTTAAAAAAGAAATTATCTTTGCACTCTCAATTGACCAATGGTGTAATGGCAGCACTACAGATTTTGGTTCTGTTAGTCTAGGTTCGAATCCTAGTTGGTCAACAGAAAACTCTCACAATTGTGGGGGTTTTTTTGTTATAGATTGCCTTTTTCTAACTAATCTCAAGGGGCTTAAAGCCCTTTATTTATTTAAATATGATACATAAAGAACAAATAGAAAAACTGACTTTAGAATGCATTGAAACCTTCGAGCACAAAGCCGATCTTTTCATTGTCGAGATAACAGTCAATGCGAATAACACCATTCGGGTTTTTGTGGATAGTGACAAATCGATTGACATATCTGATTGTATAAAAATCAGTCGCTATATTGAATCTAACTTAGACCGTGAAGTGGAAGATTACGAACTAAATGTATCATCATACGGACTGGACCAATCCATTATCATGATGCGCCAGTTTAAGAAGTACATTGGCAAAAATGTTCACTTTGTACTTTTAAACAAAGAAGACTTTAATGCCGAAATTATTTCGGCAGAAGGAGAAACTCTGGTTGTAAAAACCATCCCCAAGAAAAAGAAAGAAGAAGGAGTTGAAAAAACTTTTTTTCTATCCGACATCCAAAAAGCAAAAATTATTATTACCTTTAAATAAAAATCTGAAGAATCAATTCAAAAACAATAAAATGGAAGAAAATATTAACCTAATAGATTCCTTTGCGGAATTTAAAGAATTCAAAAATGTCGATCGTGACTCTTTGATGAATATATTGTATGAGACTTTCAAACATATGTTATCGAAAAAATTCGGACCAGATGCGAATTTCGAGGTTATTGTAAACATCGACAAAGGTGACTTAGAAATATATAAATATTTGGAAATTGTAGAAGACGAGGATTTTGAAGATGAAAACACACAAATTCCTTTATCAAAAGCAATAAAGGTAGAACCCGATTTTGAAGTAGGAGAAGAATTTATCGAAAAAATTGGACTGAAAGACTTTGGTCGTAGAGAGATTTTATCCTTACGTCAAAACTTGATTACCAAAGTAATGGAATTTGAAAAACTTCAAGTGTATGAGAAATATCACGACCGTATTGGCGAATTAATTACGGGAGAAGTTTATCAATCATGGAAAAAGGAAATTTTAGTTCACGACGAAGAAGACATTGAATTAATTTTACCTAAAAGTGAACAAATTCCAGCTGATTTTTACAAAAAGGGAGACACCATTAGAGCTATTGTAGCCCGAGTTGAGATGAAAAACGGACTTCCGTCTATTATTCTGTCCAGAACATCACCGGTGTTTATTGAAAGACTTTTTGAACAAGAGATTCCAGAAGTATATGATGGATTGATTACCATCAAAAACATTGTTCGAATTCCCGGCGAGAGAGCCAAAGTTGCGGTAGAATCATACGATGACAGAATTGACCCTGTTGGGGCTTGCGTGGGCATGAAAGGAAGTCGTATTCATGGTATTGTACGTGAATTGCGTAACGAAAATATCGACGTGGTTAATTACACCAGTAATTTAAAATTATACATTTCGCGTGCTTTAAATCCTGCAAAAATTAGCAATATTACCATTGATGAGGATAACGCACGTGCTGAAGTAACAATGAAACCCGACCAAGTGTCGTTGGCCATTGGAAAGGGGGGGTATAACATTAAATTAGCAGGAAAACTAACGGGATTAGAAATTGAAGTATACAGAGATTCTGAGGTTGACGAGGAAGATGTTGATTTACAAGAATTCACAGATGAAATCGATCCATGGATTATTGATGTATTAAAAAGCATCGGTTGCGACACTGCAAAAAGCGTTTTGGAACTACCGGTTGAAGAGTTGGCTCAACGAAGTGACCTGGAAGATGAGACCATTCAGGAAATCATTAGAATATTAAAGTCGGAATTTGAATAAAAAATGCTACATTTGCATACGTTTTTGAAAAAGAACGAAAAAAAGAATAAATAACACTTATGGCAGAAACTAATAAAACATATCGTCTAGGAAAAGCAGCTAGAGAATTCAACGTATCTTCGGATCGCATCGTTGACGTTCTTAAGAGCGAAGGCTTTGAAATCGAAAAAACGGCCAATACTAAATTGGACGAAGAGATGATGGCCGTCATTACAAAAAAATTCCAAGGCGAAAAAGCAGTGAAAGAAAAAGCAATAAAAACAATTGAATTTCCGAAAGAAGAAATTATTGAAGAAATCGCTGCAACTATCAGTCAGGAGAAAAAATTGGAAACAGAAGAGGAAGAGATTACTCATCCCATCAAAACCAATATTATAGAACCAGTAGACATCCCTAAACCCAAGTTGGAAGTTAAGGTTGTTGGCAAGCTAGATATGACTCCTGCTACACCGAAAAAAGAAAAGCCAAAAGTTGAGAAAAAAACAAAAGCGAAAATAGAACCTGAATTATCCAAAGAGGAACCTATTAAAGTTAAGCCTGAAAAAGAAACAATAAAAGAAAAAAAGATAGAAAAAACAGCCGAAGTAGAAGCTAAACCGATTATTCCGGAAACAGAAAAAGTGCCTGAAAGAGAACATTTTGAAACAGAAATTCCAACAATCAACAAACCCGTTCAGGTAGGATTTTTAGATTTATCGTCGCTAAATACAAAAACAAAACCTCGCAAGAAAAACAAAGAGGAACTTGCAAAAGAAAAAGAGGAACGTAGAAAAACAGAACAAAAAATTGTAGCAGTTCGCAATAAAGCCATTATTCAAGAAAAAGTTGATAAAGGCGAAATGACAGCAGAGCAAGCAAAAGTAGCCACTGAAAATATTCACAAAACAGAATACCGAAAATTAGACGGTCCTGTTATTAAAGGAAAAATGGATTTACCAGCCACCAAAAGTGCTGGCTCTAGCCAAAGTGCTGCGGATGCTCGTAAAAAGAAACGCAAACGCATTAAGCCCCAACCCACTGCTGGCGCAACTCCGAATCAAAGGCAAGCAGGACCGGGTGGAACAACAACAGGCACTTCAAACAAGAAATCGCCTCCCAATAAGCGTTTTACCAAAGATGTAAAAAAGACGGAGATTTCAAGTGAAGAGATTGAAAAACAAATTAAAGAAACTTTGTCCAGACTCGGACCTGGTGGAAAATCAAGAGCTTCAAAACACCGTCGTGAAAAAAGATCAACATTAAGTCAAAGAAATCTCGAAAACATAGAACAACAAGAGCAAGAGAAAAAAGTTATTAAAGTTGCCGAATTCCTTACGGCGAATGAACTAGCAACCATGATGGACATTCCTGTTACTCAGATTATTTCAACATGCATGAGCATTGGTTTGTTTGTTTCAATCAATCAACGTTTAGATGCAGAAACCATTTCGTTGCTTACAGATGAATTTGGATATGAAGTAAAATTCATGAGTGCAGCTGATGAAGACGACATCATGATGCAAGAAGAGGAAGATAAACCAGAAGATTTAAAACCTCGATCTCCAATTGTTACGGTTATGGGACACGTTGATCACGGTAAGACTTCTCTTTTAGACTATATTCGGAAAGCAAATGTCATTGCTGGTGAAGCGGGTGGAATTACTCAACACGTAGGTGCCTATGAAGTGCATTTAGAAAGCGGTAAAAGAATTACATTCTTAGACACTCCTGGCCACGAGGCTTTTACAGCGATGCGTGCTCGGGGTGCTAAAATTACCGACGTTGCTATAATTGTTATTGCTGCCGACGACTCCATTATGCCTCAAACTGTAGAAGCTATTAATCATGCTCAAGCAGCTGGTGTACCGATGATATTTGCGATTAACAAGATTGACAAACCCAGTGCAAATCCCGATAAAATTAGAGAAGGATTAGCCCAAATGAACATTTTGGTGGAAGAATGGGGCGGTAAATTTCAAAGTCAAGAAATATCAGCAAAAAAAGGTCTCAACATTGAATTGCTGCTCGAAAAGATATTAATTGAAGCTGAAATGCTTGAACTGAAAGCGAATCCCAACAGACTTTCTACGGGAACAGTAATTGAATCATCCTTGGATAAAGGTCGTGGTTATGTTGCCAAAATATTAATTCAAAATGGCACTCTAAAAATTGGAGATAATGTTGTTGCAGGAACTACCATGGGACGCGTTAAAGCCATGCACAATGAGCGAAATCAGGAAATCACAAGTGCTGGCCCCTCAACTCCCGTTTTACTATTGGGACTGAACGGAGCACCTCAAGCAGGTGATTTATTTAAAGTATACAAAGAAGAGCACGAAGCAAAAGCAATAGCGAATAAACGCCAACAATTATATCGCGAACAATCGATTCGAACTCAAAAACACATCACGTTGGATGAAATTGGACGACGTATTGCCATTGGCGACTTTAAAGAACTTAACATTATTGTTAAAGGTGACGTGGATGGTTCTGTAGAAGCATTGGCAGACTCTTTAATGAAACTTTCAAGCCCAGAAATTCAACTGAATGTAATTCACAAATCTGTGGGTGCTGTAAGTGAATCGGACGTTCTTTTGGCATCTGCATCCAACGCCATTATTGTTGCATTTCAAGTTCGTCCAACTCATCAAGCTCGCAAACTTGCGGAGACCGAAGAAATTGATATTCGCATGTACTCTATTATTTACAATGCTATCAACGAAATTAAAGACGCCTTAGAAGGAATGTTATCACCCGAAATTCAAGAAAAAATCGTGGCCAATGTTCAAGTACGCGAAGTTTTCAAAATTACAAAAGTGGGAACAATTGCAGGTTGCTTAGTCCTTGACGGAAAAATCAAACGCGATACAAAAATCCGAGTTATTAGAGACGGAATTGTAATTTACACCGGAAAACTAGGTTCGCTGAAACGATATAAAGATGACGTAAAAGAAGTTATTTCGGGTATGGAATGTGGTTTGAACATAGATAATTTTAATGACATTAAAGTGGGTGACATTATTGAAGGATATGATGAAATTGAAATTAAACGTACTTTAAAATAACATTTCTTATAAAATCAAAAGATTAATAACAGAAATGAACAATTATTGAATAGTCCCATCAAAGTCAACATAAATCAATGTTGACTTTAATTTTAAAAAAATAAAAATCTATGAAAATATCAATTACTAGCATTTTTTTAATTATATCAATTAGCATAAGTAGCATGGCACAAAAAAACGATATTTCAAAAAACCCTTTGGTTCAGGAATGGAAAACCCCACACCAAACGCCTCCTTTCAATAAAATCAAAAACGAACACTATATTCCTGCATTTGATTATTCATTGGCCATTGCCCGCCAAGAATTAAAAGATATTTACGAAGTAAAAACAAAACCTACTTTTGAAAATACCATTTTGGCATTGGAAGAAAATGGCGAATTGTTGAGTCGTGTAAGTGGTGTTTTCTACAATTTGCTGGAAAGCGAATCTTCGGATGAACTTCAAGAAATTGCGTTTGAAATAATGCCCAAAATGACTGAATTCTCAAATGACATCTCACTCAACCCCCATTTATTTAACAGAGTTAGGGAAGTTTACAACAACAGAGAGAAAGAGAATCTGAATGCAGAACAAATTAAACTTTTAGAAAAAACATACAAAAGTTTCGTTCGCAGAGGCGCAAATCTAAGCGATGTTGAAAAGGATAAATATCGAAAAATAACAACAGAACTTGCTGAAATTGGTCTTCGTTACAATCAAAACATTTTGAAAGAAACCAATGCCTACCAGCTTCACATTACAGATGAAAAGGATTTAAAAGGACTTCCAAATTCAGCTCGTGAAATGGGAAAAATGGCAGCCGCTGAAAAAAAGGCAGAGGGTTGGATTTTTGATTTATCGATGCCCAGCTATTTGGCTTTTATGAAGTACTCGGAAAACCGCGAACTTCGGAAAGAAATTTATACAGCCTACAATTCTCGTTGTTTTAAAGGAAATGAAAACGACAACTCGAAAAACGTATTGCGAATGACCGAACTTCGACTGGAACTTGCTCAATTGCTCGGCTATAAAACCTATGGCGATTACGTTTTAGAAGAACGCATGGCTGAATCACCCAAAAATGTAAATGATTTTCTTGACAAATTATACAATGCTTCTTTTGAATTTGCACAAAAAGACGCTAAAGAATTAAGCCTATTTGCCAAAGAAAATGGACTTAAAGGGGAACTCCAAAGATGGGACTGGACTTTTTATTCAGAAAAAATGAAAAATAAAAAATTCAGTCTTGACGACGAGCAGCTAAAACCCTATTTTAAACTTGAAAATGTGACCGAAGGTATTTTCAAACTAAGTGAAATGCTTTATGGAATCACATTTAAGAAAAACTCCAACATCCCTGTTTATCACCCCGATGTTGAAGCATTTGAAGTATTTGATAAAGATGGAACATTTTTAGCAGTACTGTTTATGGACTTTTTCCCTAGAGAAACAAAACGTAATGGCGCTTGGATGACCTCTTTTAGAGAGCAGTATATAAAAAACGGCAAAGAGTATCGTCCACAAATTCAAATTGTTTGCAATTTTACAAAACCAACTTCTGACAAGCCCTCATTGCTGACTTTTGATGAAGTAACAACCTATCTACATGAATTTGGACACGGCTTGCATGGAATTCTTGCCAACTCGACCTACGCTTCTTTATCTGGCACTTCTGTTTTTAGAGATTTCGTAGAATTGCCTTCACAATTTATGGAAAACTATGCTACGGACAAGCAATTCTTAGACATTTTTGCACATCATTATATCACTGGCGACACCTTGCCTGTTGAGATGATTCATAAAATTAAAGATTACAACAACTTTCAGGCTGGTTACGCCACGACTCGTCAGTTGATGTTTGGCATGCTTGATATGCAATGGCATTCGATTACAGAGCCTGTGAAAATATCCATCGATGAGTTTGAACAAAGAGCCATTTCCAAAACTGAATTACTTCCAGCCATCAAAGGAACCAACACGAGTGTTCAATTTGCCCATATTTTTGCAGGTGGCTACGCTGCGGGCTACTATGGTTATAAGTGGGCTGAAGTTTTGGATGCAGATGCTTTTGCTTTTTTCCAGAAAAATGGAATTTTCGATCCAAAAACAGCACAATCATTCCGCGATAATATCTTATCAAAAGGCGGCACCGAGCATCCCATGGTTTTATACAAAAACTTTAGAGGACAAGAGCCCGACTTAAATGCTTTGCTTATTCGTTCTGGATTAATAAAATAGACATTGGAACAACGCTATTTCATAGAACTCCAATACGACGGCAGCATGTTTGCGGGTTGGCAAATCCAACCCAATGCAAATACAGTTCAAGCCGAAATTGAAAATGCGTTTCATACTATTACTCGAAAAACTACTGCTATTACGGGCTGCGGAAGAACCGATGCGGGTGTTCATGCACGTTTTTTTGCAGCTCATTTTGATAGTGATATGGTTCTTGAAAAAAACGATATCGACCTGCTTATTTATAAGCTGAATCGTTTTTTGCCGATCAGCATCAATATTCAAAAAATATATCCAGTAAAACCGGAAGCTCATGCTCGTTTTGATGCTATTTCGAGAACCTATAAGTACTATTTAAACACGAATAAAAATCCATTTCTCGAAAAGTATGCCTGGTATTTCTACGGTAATTTTGATTTTGAACTCATGAACGAAACAGCTAAAACATTATTCGATTTTGCTGATTTTACCAGTTTTTCCAAATTGCATACCCAAACAAAAACCAACAATTGCAAAGTAATGCATGCTGAGTGGACTTTTGAGAATGAAACTTGGGTTTTTACGATTAAAGCAGATCGGTTTTTGCGAAATATGGTCAGAGCTATTGTTGGAACCCTAATGGATGTAGGAAGAGGGCATATTACTCCTGGCGAATTTATCGAAATTATAAAACAAAAAGAGCGACAAAAAGCTGGGCAATCAGTGCCTGCTCATGGGCTTTTTTTAGAAGAGGTAGAATATCCTAAACACATTTATCTACAATAAAACAGGGTCGCTCTACCCTACTATTCAATTCACATACTTTATCGAATTTCATAAACAGTCAATTCCTGTTTTTCATCAATTATTGCTATATAATCTTTGGCAATATCAAATGAAATGATTTCCTCAGCAGAAGTCAACAACAACTGTTCTTCAAACTTTAAGGGATCGTATCCAAAAAGAGAATTTTGATTGATAAAATAGAATTTCCCAGCATAATATCGAAATAATTTAGGATAGATGATGGGTATTCTTTTTATAAAAGAGCCAAACTTATCAAAAATCAAAACCCCATAATTAGGAACTCCAAGAAAAACCTGATTATCAACTTCAAAAACCTGTGTAGGAATCAAAGAGGCATCCTCGATAATAGTATTCAAAAACACTTCATGCTGTTTGTTAAAATCTGCACTGTAGCGAGCCAGGCTATTTTGGGACAAATTATAAAGCCAAATTCCATTATTATATGAATTACAAACCAAAGGTATTTCTTCGGATCTTAAAACATCAGGGAATGTAAGCTCTTTTACCGAGCTCAAATAATTATTCAAATAGATGATTTTCCTGCTGTTTGAAAAAAACAGTAATATTTTGAAGGAATTAGAAGCGTCGATCGTAACATTGTGTCCGTTGAAAGGAAATTGAAATTGGATAAAATCATCAACACAAACAGGGTTTTTCGTCAAACTATTTCCGCTAATCAAGTAAACATTTCCCATCAAATCGAGGTGTACCTCTTTTGCGTTCACTTTTTTCGTACATTTTTGGAATAATTCTGACTGTGCATAAAGTGGAGAAAAAAGACACAATAATAACAAAATGGATAGGAATCTACCAAAATTAAACAAATAAACATTTGAAATCTTCATCATTCGCCTCTTATTAGGGTTCCAAAACACTAAGAATCTCTTCAATAATTTTTCTATTGTTTGACAAACGACTGACTTTGTTTTGACCTCCCAGTTTGTTTTTATTTTTCAGCCATTTAAAGAAAGTTCCTTCAGGCAGGATTTTGACAATGGGTTTCTGCAACAATAAATCCTTGTATCTTTTGGCTTCATAATCAGAATTTATACTTTTCAAAGTATTGTCAAGCATTTCAACAAAAATATCAAAATCATGGGGCATTTTTTCAAACTCAATCAACCATTCGTGAGCGGCTTTTGCTTGATTTGAAAAATAAACAGGTCCAGCTGTATATTCATTTACTTTTGCACCAGTAATCCGACATGCTTCGGAAATAGCCCTTTCAGCGTTTGCAACAATTAATTCTTCACCAAAGGCATTAATAAAATTCGCAGTTCGGCCGGTTATTTTAATTCGAAATGGATATAAACAAGTAAACTCAACTGTGTCGCCAATAATGTATCTCCACAAGCCAGCATTGGTTGAAATGACAAGAGCATAGTTTGTATTTAGCTTAACATTTTCCAAGGATACTGTTTTGGGATTTGGCTTATCCAGCTCACTCATGGGAATAAACTCGTAGAAAATCCCATTATTTGTTACCAACATCATTTCATTGGATTCTTTTCTATCTTGAAAAGCAAAGAAGCCTTCTGAAGCATTGTAAATGTTCATATAAAAAATCGAACCGGGCTTAATAATTTCGTCAAATTGATCGGCATAAGGTGCAAAATCAACTCCACCGTGCATAAAAAGCTCCAAATTGGGCCATACTTCCTTAATGTCTTTTGCTCCTTTAAGTTCGAGCACTCTTTTCAAAAAAATTAGCATCCACGAGGGCACACCCGAAATGCTGGTGATATTCTGGTTCATGGTATATTCTGCCAGCTTGTCAATTTTATCCTCCCAATTATCCATCAAAGCAATGGATTTTGGGGGTGTTCTAAACATTTCGGCCCAAAGAGGTGTGTTCTGAATTAAGATGGCAGACAAATCGCCATATTGAGCCTTGCTGTTGTGCTCAGCCTTTCTTTTACTCCCTCCTAAAATCAAGGCTTTTCCATCAAATAATTTAGTTTTGGGGAAAAGTTTTGCATAATGAGTAATAACATATAAACTCCCTCTAAGATGACAATCGTGCAGAGAACTATTGCTAATGGGGATAAATTTACTTCGATCGCCGGTGGTTCCTGATGATTTTGAAAACCACTTAATATAACCTGGCCAAAGCACATTGGTTTCGCCACGAATTACTCGATCAATATAGGGTTTTAAATCTTCATACGTTGACAAAGGAACATTCTCGCAAAAATCTTCATATTTTTTTATATTGCGATAATTGTATTGTTTACCCCATTTTGTATTTGTTCCTGTCAAAATTAAACTTTTAAAAAGCTGATTTTGTATAGCTAAGCTTTTACGCTTAATTTTTCCAATTTGGCCCAAATAGGTAGAAAGGTTTTTCTTTATGATAAAATTGAGCAGTGACATACTTTACAAAAGATTTATCCGTATTTTTGACGTTCAAATTTGAAAACAAAAATACTCTTTTTATGCTCACTTTTTCATCTTGCAAAATAAATTTAGGATTAAATATTATTAATAAACGTCCAGATGGGTTTCATTCGATTGAAACCATATTCTACCCCATTGATTTTATTCAGGACGCCATTGAAATTATTAGTCATTCAAAATCTAAAGATTATTACCACTTTACGGGATTAAAAATGGATTGCAAAGAAAATGAGAATTTATGTGTAAAAACAATAAATCTGTTAAGACAACACTATCGTTTTCCTTTTATTTCACTCTATCTTCATAAAACCATCCCCATGGGTGCTGGCTTAGGAGGTGGCTCGGCCAATGCAGCATCCATTATCAATCTTGTCAATAATAAGTATTGTTTAAATATCTCGGAAGAGAATAGACGCAAATTAGCCAGTCAAGTTGGAAGCGATTGTGCTTTTTTCATTCAGCCAATTCCATCTTTTGGTGAAGGCAAGGGTGAAATATTAAGTAAAATTGAACTTTCGTTGTCTGCTTATCATTTGGTAATTGTAAAACCACCCATTCATATTTCTACGGCATGGGCATATAAAAATGCAATACCGCAATCAGGCAGAGAAACGCTTAAGAAATTAATTCTAAATAATGGAATTTCAAACTGGAAAAATGTCTTGCAAAATGATTTTGAAACTGGAGTTTTTAAAGAATATCCAGAAATCGCAAAAATCAAAGAGACTTTATACACATCGGGTGCCATTTATGCTCAAATGTCGGGCAGTGGCTCGGCGGTATTTGGAATATTTGATACGGAAACAGAAATTGCATTTCCAAATGAATACAAAATCCTATGGGGGCAGATTTAAAATCTATTATAAAAACATTGAATCTTCACGACAAAAGCCAATTATCCTATAAGTTCAGCGAAACTTCCGCTAAACTTGATTTTTTTTCTTAAAGAATGGTTTTAAATTGAATTAAATTTATCGTCGGATAGGTTTTCAAAGCTAACCTCCGCATTTAAATTCAAGTCAACCTCCTCCTCATCCTCCAAAGGCAAATCTCCGGTTTTGATAAAATTTATCACCCCTTCCAAACCTTTTGAAAATTTATCAAAATCTTCTTTGTAAAGGAATAACTTATGTTTTTCGTAAAAAAACTTATCCGTCTCAGGGTCGTATTTTCGTTTACTCTCGGTAATTGTTAAATACATTTCATCCGAACGGGTAGCCTTTACGTCAAAAAAATAAGTCCGTTTTCCAGCCCTTACTGCTTTTGAATAAATCTCTAATTTGTCCTTGCTTCCAAACTCTTCCATAACTTTTATATTTATCCGTTATCAAAGCAAAATTAATCAAATTTATTTATTACACAAAATATTATTTATAAAAAATTAACGGAACATTAATAGAGGCTTTCCCGATATAATAAATTCAACAAATATCTCTCATTAAAAAACAATGAAAAAAAACATAAAAACTAAGATAAAACCTCTAACTATCGAAGGTTCAGATGGAAAATATAATTTAATAACAAAGAAACCTAAAGACCCAATTAATATTATAAACAAGCATAATTTGGATAAACAATGTTTGTGATAAAATGTCAAAACTTCATAATTCAAGCTTCAAAATCATTTGTTTTAAAAAAAAAATTGTATTTTGCAGCCTTTTCAATTCATAATATGCAATTTTCAATTTCGATACAATACTGTTATTCAAACTAAAATACCTTCTTTGGCTTGTTTTAAGCTACTCATTAAAAAGGTACAAGTATATTTCATAAATTCAAAAAACATGAAACTTTTAAAATTCTTCTCCATTTTTTTATTTTTACTGATTTCTTCTAAAGTCAGTTCACAACCTACTGCACATCGGAATGAAGTAGATGATTCATACAATTATTGGATACAACTACCAAAAGATTATGGCGATACTACAAAAACATTTCCTACTATTTTGTTTTTACATGGCAAAAGTTTATCGGGCAATAATCTGGAAAGTGTAAAACGCTATGGAATTCTCAAAGAATCTACAAAAAAACGAGAATTGGAAGCCATTGTTATTGCCCCTCAATGTCCGAAAGGACAATCGTGGAACGCTGATAAAATTTTGAAACTAATCACATACATTGAAACAAATTATCGAACAGACACCAACCGGTTGTATGTTGCGGGCATGAGCATGGGCGGATATGGCACCTTGAGGTTTGTGGGGAAATACCCCAAAAAAGTGGCTGCTGCTGTTGCTCTGTGCGGAGGTGGAAACCTTGCAGATGCGTGCCGATTGTCGGAAGTACCTTTGTGGATTATCCACGGAAATAACGACAGAGCCGTGCCTGTTAAAGAATCGATCAAAATAGTGGATGCAATAAACGATTGCAACGATGGCGGTTTATTGAAAAGCGATTTTTTGGATGGAGTTGGACATAGTGCATTGGCTCGCTTTTTTTCGATGGACGAACTCTACGACTGGCTTTTTATGCACTCAAAAACGAATCGAATCAAAACATTATCTGACAGCTTAACGGTTAGTGCCGAAGATTTTGGATCAAAAACACGCTCCAAATCGACATATACAAACAAACCACAAGAAAAGTCAAATTCGTCGAAAGTTTATATTATAAAAAGCGGAGATAACCTAGGAAAAGTAGCCCAAAAAAACGGAACTTCCATTGATCAATTATGCAAAATAAATGGGATAAAAAGAACATCCATTTTGCAAATTGGACAAAAAATAAAGCTTCCTTAATTTCAAATTTACTTTGTTCAAAGAAAAAGAAAGGAAAAAATGACATAGTATATTGAAAATTTTGTATTTTTATGCATTAAAATAAATAAACCATGAAAAAAATATTCGTCTCTTTTATATTAATCAGCATTTGCATTCTATTCAACACGGAAACTTTTGCTCAAAAAGTTTATGCCTGCAAATACAAAAGCGATGCGAAGGTTAAAGTTTACGTTGCACAATACAAAAGCGATGCTGATTTGGTTGTATATAAGTGCAACTACAAAAGCGATGCAACCGGCAACAAGGGTTTATGGTATTTTTGCGAATACAAAAGCGATGCCGACAAAACAGTATACTTTTGTGAATATAAAAGCGATGCTGATTTAGTTATCTATTTTTCGGAATATAAAAGCGATGCTACATGGCGAAACAATGCTAAAAAACACTTGATGTACTAGAAAAACTGCTGAGGTTATTTCTTTTTCCTAATTGCCTATTCCTTGAAATATTCACGCTAGAATTCATCAAAAAACCATTTCACTAAATCACATAATTTCTCTTAAAATTACACCCATGAAAAAAAGCACTCTAAAAAGCATTATTGCAATTGTACTTTTAGTTTCAATATCGAGTTTTTCGGCATGCAAATGCAAAAAAACAAAAAACAATACTACTGAAGCAAATTCTTCATTTGTAGATGCCACCGTTATTAAGCGTGCCGACCTCATCGGAGACTGTTCTTGGGTGATTGAACTGAATGACGGAACAAAGCTCGAACCCAGAGGCCTGCAAAGCGAATTTAAAGTAGACGGCAAGAAAATAAAAATAGAATATGAAGCACTTGATGGAATGAAAAGCAAATGTATGACCGGAAAAATGGTCAGAATTCTGAATGCTAAATCTCAATAATCAAATTATTCTTTTCACGTAAATCATTGGATTATTCGTAAAAATAACATTTCCGCACTGGAGGTTTATCATTTTGAAATTCTTTGCAAAAAACTTTATTTCAAAACATTTACTGCTTTCAGAAATGTTTTATCTGCCTGAAGTTGAATTGGATAAAAAGCTTCATCACCATAAAGATTGCGTCCCATAAAAGCTTTTAGCCACAATTTCAATTCCTCTTTAACATAGGCAATCTTTTTAGCATCGGGCTGAATTCCGTTTGAAGCTGCATAGGCGACCAAACTATCAAAAGTGGCATTTCCAACTTGATAATTAGAGATGTAATCATTCGCATCTGAATATTTTTTGAATGTTGCACGGTTTTTATCTACATAATCAAAGGCAAAACGGTATATAATTCCCAAGTTTACAATTGCATTCAGGTAGGTTTTATTTTCATTTCTTTCGAGAGGCACAATAATATCTGGAATTATTCCGCCTCCGCCATATACTTTTCTCCCCGACAACGTATAATAAGCCGTTGAATCTTCGATTTTTTGATTTTTCGGATCTTCCAATTCACCTGATTCATATCGATTTAGCATTTCGGTATAATAAGCTTCAATGCCTCCTTTATAATAGCGCTGAATACATCTTCCCGAAGGGGTATGATATCGGGCAACGGTAAGGCGAATGGCAGAACCGTCGGAAAGCGGAATTTGTTCCTGAACCAATCCTTTGCCAAAGGAACGACGTCCGATTACTACTCCCCTATCATTATCTTGAACTGCACCCGCAACTATTTCGCTTGCCGAAGCCGACCATTCATCGATTAAAACCGCAATTTGCAGATGGCTGAACGATCCTTTTCGTCGCGACTTATATTCCCGCCGAGGCTGCATTCGTCCCTCGGTATAAACAATCATTCGACCTTTGGGCAACAGTTGATCGCAAATTTCTACTGCTGCATTTAAAAAGCCACCAGAATTTCCTCGTAAATCAATAATCAAATTTTTGATTCCACGTTTGTTCAAAGCACCTACCGAAAAATTAAACTCATCAATAGTAGTTGCCGAAAACTGATTTACTTTGACATATCCTGTTTTGGGATTTACCAAAAAAGCAATATCCACACTATGCAAAGGAATCACATCTCTTTTTATCGAAAAGCTCAACAGTTTATTAACGCCACTTCGCATTACGCCCACTTTTACCTTTGAACCCTTGGGACCCTTCAATAATTTTATCACTTCATTATTGGCAATTCCAACACCTGCCACATTTTGAGTATCTACTTTCACAATACGATCACCTGGCATCAGTCCTACTTTTTCGGATGGACCTCCGGTAATTGTATTAACCACCATTAAAGTATCATTAAAAATATTAAACTGAATACCGATTCCCTCGAAATTTCCTGTCAATTCAGAGTTAACGGCATCAAATTCCTCTGTTGAAATATAGACTGAGTGTGGATCGAGTTTCTGCAGCATCCCATTGATGGCATCTGAAAGCATGGTTTCGGTATTAACGCTGTCTACATAATTTTCAACGGCATAGTCAATAATAGTTTCTACTTTACTCTTTGACGACGACTTCCCGACAACATTTTGGGATTTTGGAATGATATAAGTTCCAATCAGAATACCAAAAACAATAAATAAAGAATATAGTAAAGGTTGAATGTATGATGTAAGTTTTTTATTTTCCATAATAAGTTAATTGAGAATCATGTACATTAAAAATATAAATTACAAATTAGATTTCTGCTTAATAGCCTCATAAACAACCGATTTTACAGAAACAGTACGAGAAGTGCTTTGTTGGGAAAAAAGAACCAAATATTCGATATTTTTCTTCTTATCATGAATTGGTGCAGAAACCAAATTATGCAGATATAAATTAAAGCTTTTCGCCTCCTTTATAATTTCTTCGATAATTTTGAAGTGATGTTCGGAGTTTTTCACAATTCCATCTCTTCCAATTGCATCTTTTCCAACTTCAAATTGAGGTTTTATTAATCCAATAAAAAAAGATTTGTCATTCATAAAATCGGGCAAAAATGGCATTAATTTTCGCATTGATATAAACGACAAATCGCTCAATACAAAATCTAAATCTGGTGAAAGAGAAGTACTTTTTGCTAAATCCCGAAAGTCCATCTTCTCAAATAGAGTGATTTTTGCATGTTTGCGAAGCGAACTATCCAATTGATTGGTTCCCACGTCAACGGCCGTCACATGCGCAGCTCCATGTTGAAGAGCACAATCGGTAAAACCACCGGTTGATGAGCCAATATCGAGCACTTTTGCATTTGTAAAATCGAGCTGAAAATGGCGAATGGCTTTTTCGAGCTTGAGTCCACCTACGCTCACATAAGGCAAAACCTCATCGGTTTGAACAAGGAGTTCGTCCTTGGAACCATCAATTAAAAATGACGCTTTTTTCACACATAAACCATTGACAAACACCTGCCCATTTTTAATAGCGAAAGAGGCTTTTTCGCGGGAAGGGAAATGTTTTTCACCAACCAAATAACTGTCTAATCTCATAACTTATGAATTTTGAATCATTAACATTCGTTGGCAATAAGCAATAATTTCTTGTATGCTAAAAGAGCGTACCCAACGATTATACTCCTTATTTTCACTCCTGAAAACAGCTACCGGAACGGTAAAAACCGAATGTGAGGCGGCCAAAATAGGATTCAGATTCGTATCAACATAAGCAAATGTAAGTTCAGGTAATATTTCTATCATTACTGTTTGAAGTTTTAATTTCAGTGCTGAACAAACACTACAATGCTGATTTCCAAACAAAATAATACTTGCTTTAGATTCTAAAACTTCTTCCGGAATAAAATTATCAGTAATTAAAATCATATTTTTAGTGAACTTTGGTTAACACTTAATCCGAAAAGTGCGAAATCATATTTGACAGGATCTTGAGCACAAAAGTAGCTTAATATTTCGTTTAATTCAAGAACCGCTTTCCAATCGTTTTGTTTTCGGGTTAAAATTCCTAAATTTCGAGCAGTATTGCCCGAATGCACATCCAAGGGACACAACAAGTCGGACATGGCAATTGTTCGCCAAATTCCAAAATCTACATTAGAAGAATCGTTACGCACCATCCACCGCAAAAACATATTTAAGCGTTTACATGCAGAGCCTTTTTCGGGATTTGAAACATGTTTTCTGCTCCTTCGTGAGTGCTCACAACTGAAAAAAACCTGATTGAAATAAACCAAAGCTCCATAGATTCCACCCTGAGAAAAACCTTTGTTAAAAACAGCTTCTAAGCCACCCAAATTTTTATAAATATTGTGCAGAGAATCAATAAAAAGAAGTGCATCATCGGCATTAAATGTACGATGTTTGAAATCCAAAAAGCGTTTTTTATCAAATTCGGAATGGTTCATAATAAAATCATACGGACTCATATCCATTCGTTCTAAAAATCGCAATGAGCTATTAATGATTGACTTGCGGTTCCCCCAAGCAAAAGTAGCCGCCATTATAGCACTGATTTCAATGTCCTCTTTTTGCGAAAAGCGATGCGGAATAGAAATTGGATCCATTTCAATAAATGCTTCATTATTATACTCTAAAACTGCCATTTCTAAAACTTCCTTCACCTCTTTCAAAAAAGCTTTTTGCTCCATTTTCATGCTGCAAAAATACAATAAATATAAGTGAGATTGTTTTCTCAAACTTCCAATAAAGACAAACTTTAATAATTCACATTTTTTTCTTACTTTTGTAAAAAGGAAAATCACAGATAAAAAATGACAGAAAATGTATAAAAAGGTATTATTTTTTTCAATGCTTGGAATTCTGTTTTTAGCATGTAAAAAAAACGATGTTGACGATCCAGTTATCACTCCAGAAACGGGAAAAATTCAAATCCTTTTCGACCACACTGTTAACGATGAACCCGTTGAATTTGAAGTTTTAAAATACACCAACGAAGCCGAAAATCCATATATGCTCACCGAAATCATGTATTTTATTTCGGATGTTAAGTTCCATTCGAGCACGGGAAAAGTTATATCAATAAACAAATGGAAATCAAACCACTATATCGACCTAGCCATTCCATCAACACTTAAATGGGAAATTTATGACGATATTCCAGTGGGAACGTACGACAGCATCTCTTTCACTTTTGGATTTAATGAAGTCGATAATAGATCGTTTTTATTTGTAAATCCACCAGAAGTAAATATGTTTTGGCCCGAAATTCTTGGAGGCGGATTTCACTATATGATGATAAATGGGCGCTGGAAAACTCCCACAGACATCCTTAAGCCTTTCAATTTTCATCTCGGAATTGGACAAATATATTCGGGACAAACCGCCCACACCGATTCGATTGTTGGTTATGTTCACAATCATTTTAGAGTTTCGCTTCCACTTGTCAATTTCAAAATTGAAAAATCACAAATGAAATCAGTCAATTTAGAGATGAAACTTGAAAATTGGTTTTCAAATCCTCATGCATTCGATTTCAACTATTGGGGTGGCGATATTATGCAAAAACAGCCTGCCATGCTTCAAGCAAAAGAAAACGGATGGAACGTTTTTATAATTAAAAATTAATATCAAGCTAAACGGGACTTCTAAAAATAAAATAAAAAAACATGGCTTTAACAAACAATGATATTTTAAAAAAACTAAGAGTAGCCCTTCAACTTAGAGATGAAGATATAATTGAAATACTTAATTTGGTTGATTTTAGAGTTACAAAAACAGAATTATCTGCCTTTTTCCGAAAAGAGGATCATCCAAATTACAAACCCCTTCAAGATCAGATTTTGCGAAACTTTTTGAACGGATTGGTTATCTATAAACGAGGTCCCATGAAAAAGCCAGAAGAATAGTGGAGGAATAGAATGCCCGATTGCGTGTTGGCGCATACAAATTCAAATCCCCAAAATCTCAAAACTATTTTGAGATAGGTTTGCATTTTTCAGATGTAAAGCAATACAAAACTTTATTTCAAACATGATTTTCGAATAAATTCTATTTTTATTCGAAAATCTTACATCTTGTATTTCAGCTTTTTAGAACACATTTAACTCAAATTAATAAAATATAAAATCATGCATTGATGTTTTTGAATATATTTGTCGAAAACTTAAAACTACAATAATGCACTTTATCAAAACAGGAATTATTCAATTGTTATTCTTGACATTTTGCATAATAAACTCAAGCAAAGCCCAGGAGTTAACATTAGAGCAGTGCAAGGAGATGGCTTTAAATCAAAATATGGATTTAAGAATATCCCAAGAACATATTCTAATGGGAAAAAATGCTCGAAAAATGGCATTTTCTCAGTTTTTTCCACAAATTGAAGGAAATGCTTCATACATTCGCCTCAATAAGCAATTTCAGCTGTTGGATGAGGATTTTACGGCTCAAAATATTATTGACAGATTGCCTTTTCCACTTCCTACTCTCCCGATTCCTATTCCAATTGATTTTAACAACATTACACTTTTGCCTGCAAGGGATACTCGTATTGGGCAAGAACATAATTTTCTTTTCAATGTAGGTCTTACTCAACCTATTTTTGCAGGAGGTAGAATATTTGAAGTATACCGAATGAGCAAAGTGGGCGAACAAATTGCCAACGAAAGTGCCAGTTTAGAACGCCAGAATACTTTATATGAAACCGAAGATTTGTATTGGAACATTGTTTCCATTCAAGAGAAGCAAAAAGTGGTGGAAAGCTATCAAAAAATGGTTCAAAATTTGGAAAAAGATGTAGAATCTTACATTTCTCAAGGCGTGGCTTTGCGAAATGACTTATTGCGAGTAAAACTAAAACAAAATGAAATTGATTTACTTCTATTTAAAATAAACAATGGTTTGAAACTTGCCAAAATGGCACTTTGTCAGAAAATTGGCATCGATATTAATTCTGATATTACTCTTTCGGAAACTGAAATTGAAATAGCAAAAGAAGAAATTGTTTATGAAAACATCCGACAATCGGCCATTCTCAATCGACCCGAGTTAAAACTTTTGGAACACGGTGTAAAACTATCAGAGTCGGCTCTTCGCATTTCCACAGGCAATTTCATGCCCACTATTGGCTTTACGGCCAACTATTTATCCCTCCGTCCAAATCCGTATCGAGGATTGGCCGATGAATTTGGAAGCGACTACATGTTTGGTTTTGTGATGAATGTTCCCATTTTCCACTGGTTTGAAAAACATCACAGCCGGGCTCTAGCAAAAAACAACATGAACATTGCCAAGCTCAAACTGGAAGATTCCAGACAAAAAATATCCATGGAGACACTGATGGTAAGCAATGAAATACTGGAAGCTAAAAAAAGGATTGAAATATCAAAACAGAGTGTAGACCAAACTTTGGAAAACTTAAAATTGGTTCAAGACAGCTACAACGAAGGTATGATGAAAACAGCAGAACTAATTGAAGCCCAATCCTTATGGCAGGAAGCTCAAACCAATTATATCGAATCAAAAGCGATATATAAGTCCTTAGAAATAAAATTAAAAAAATCAAGCGGAGAATTATAAACAAGTAATAACCAGGCTATTATGTATAAAAATAAAATAAAAACAAGCAGTATTGTCCTTCTCATTTCGATATTCTTCTTTTCTGCCTGCACTTCAGAAAAAAACAGAGAATCAACGGAAATCAAAGTACTTACGGTTAAAACAGAAAGTGCGAAGAAAATGACTTTTACCGATAATTTAGAATTTTCAGGCACTGTTTTTCCAAACAAAGAGGCAAATATTGGAGCATCCCTGCCGGGCAAAGTAGAGAAAATATTTTTTCAGCCTGGGGATTATGTCAAACAAGGATCTGTTGTCGTTCAGATGTCGGCAGAGATGATGATTCTCTCTGAAATTGAATATACGACTCTGCAAAAAGATTTTAATAGGGTTACAAA
>Ga0265295_1003827_pt1 | contig 21115 bp, 25 predicted proteins | sample Munlansysbiofilm_FD_192503 | JGI IMG/M metagenome (GOLD analysis project Ga0265295, IMG submission 192503) | Leachate microbial communities from a municipal landfill in Southern Ontario, Canada - Methane capture system biofilm | ecosystem: Engineered > Solid waste > Landfill > Unclassified ... | reverse complement strand
GCCGTTTGAGAATGAAAACCTTTTCCTTGGCTGTGTAATTTTTCCGCTTTTTGCGCATAGTGAATTCCTCCGTTCGTGTAGACTAACTCAAACGAGGGGATTCTCCAATTCACGGTGAACCAAAACAGTGTAAACGTAGGCATGGTTGTTCTTACCATCACCCTGATCTTTGAACTGCACCCGAAACACGATGTCACTATAGGTGCTGCGCATGGACTTGCTGATATAGGAACCATCGATACGCTCAGTAGTAGAAAAATCCATCTGAGCTGCAATTTGCTCCGGTAACTCGTACTGAAGCAGGTTGCGCACAACTTGCATATCTTCAAAGGCCTTACGGACAAACGTATCATGTGGGTTGTGGATTTGATTACTCATGCCATTGATTATACCCTGCACGGGAAGGGTAGGCAATGCTGAAAAAGCATAAGCTATGGGCAGGGTGTACGGCAGGGTGTACGGTGAATACTTGTTTCTGATATGGGTTGCAGCTCCAGCTTTGTGCTACGTTGGTCTGTACGTATCAGAAGCCGCTGCTATGCCTGTCCCTACCTACCACCATCAAAAGGTGTGATAACGCGCATGAGGCTTTGCCTCACAAAACGTAGGGACAGAGCATAGAAGAACAGCAAGAGACCTAGATTGGGTTACGCAGCAGCGTCTAATTCAACTTCAAGCTCTGTGTTACAGTCTATTTCTGGTTCTTCCTCCATACTCAGAAACTGAATCTCCTCAACACTCTCAGGAATCAACCTATCCAGCGGCAAAGAGAACGAAGCGGTATCCGCAGCAGCTATGAGGGTTCCTTGGCTTAGATGCGCATAGACAGTACTCTATAGGACACCCACAAAGCAGTTCACATTAGCAGTACTATCAGTACTATAGGACACCCACAAAGCAGTTCACATAACACCTCTCTTATGCGGCATAATGAAAAACAATAAGTGCTGAATAACCTTGTATCGCGAAGTCAGCGCTGGTACCTTTTTTATCTACGCAGACAAACGGACAACTAGCTCAGGAATTGAATGACGGAGAAACTATGCCAACTATCAGTATGTTCTACGGTATATTGGTGGCCTTATTTTATGAAGATAATAAGCGCCACCACACCCCTCACTTCCATGTGCGTTATCAGGGATCAAAAGCTTCAATCGCGATGGATGAGGGTAGTGTGCTTGCTGGATACATTCTGGGTAAGCAGTTGAAGTTAGTTCAAGCGTGGTTGGAACTGCATCGGGATGAGCTGTTGGCCAATTGGGAATTGGTGACTAACGGTGAAGCTCCATTCCGAATTGCGCCACTGCAGTAGGAGGCACAAAATGGAAACGCTACTCGACGTTGTACGTGTTAAGGTAAAACCCAAGTATATGCTGGAACTCGAATTTGAAAATGGCGAAGTGCGGCTCTTTGATTTCGCTCCCTATCTGAAAAAAAAACCATTCGACCAACTTAAAGGGACAACCTCCTTTTATGGTGCCCATGTCAATTATGGCACCGTATGTTGGCCTGGAGATCTGGATATAGCGCCGGAGACCTTGTATGACAATTCAGTTCCTATGACAGACGCAAGCCCAATCAATGATCTCAGTGTAGAAAGCGTCTGAACCATGACCATGCCCCGCTATAGTCTAATAAGCGTAGAAGACACCCCGTGGTATCACATCGCCTGCCGCTGAGTCCGGCGCGCATTTTTATGCGGTCATGACACCGTCAGCGGACAAAACTTTGAGCATCGGCGTGGCTGGATTGAAGAACGGATTGGCCAGCTTTCCAGCGTATTCGCCATCGACGTCGCCGCGTATGCAGTCATGAGCAATCATTACCACCTAGTAGTTCGCATAGACCATGAACGTGTGGAGCAATGGAGTGACTACGAAGTGCTCAAACGCTGGACCCAGATATTTACCGGGCCATTATTCGTACAGCGCTATTTGGATGAAGATCAGCGCGACAGCTTAAGCGATGCGCAACTGGGTATGGTGGACACCTACATAGAACTCTACCGCCAGCGCTTGTGTGATTTATCTTGGTATATGCGCGTCCTCAACGAAACCATCGCGCGCAAGGCCAACGCCGAAGACAACTGCACCGGACGCTTCTGGGAAGGGCGCTTCAAAAGCCAAGCCTTGCTAGATGAACAAGCCGTACTCATGGCCATGAGTTATGTAGACCTCAACCCCGTGCGCGCCTGCATTGCTGATACCCCCGAAGAAAGCAGCCACACCTCCATAGCTAAACGCCTAGAAAAGCGCAGAACCAGCACATCTAAACGCTCAGCATCCACACCGCCAAAGCAGAAATCCCCAGCGCAGCAGCCTGAACCATACCAATACGCCCAACAAACGAAGAGCCAGAACATCGCCCTGCGCTGCGAAATCAGCCTCAGTCAGCTGCCGGTAGCTCCACTCATGCCGTTCGAGCCTACGGAAACGCTACCCGCAAGTATCCCCTTCAGCTTTGAAGATTACACCGAACTCGTTGATTACTTTGGCCGAACAGAAACCCCTGGCAAACGCGGCTATATCCACGCCAAAACACCCTCAATCCTCAAACGCCTGGATATGAACGCGGAAGAATTTATCTCGAAGGCCGACGAGTTGCTGCAAACCTTCTCCCACGCTATAGGTTCACCGCAGAAGTTGATCGATCTAGCTGCACACAAAAATTCCCGTTATCTGCATGGGGTAAGTAGTGCACGGCGCTTGTACGGAGAAGGCAGGGTGGCATAGCAGTAATAAAGGGTATTCTGCCATTAAATTCAGTTGCAGTGCTGTCCTTGTTCGATTACAGTTGAGCCATGTATACCATCAAGAAAATGTCTGAATTTGACAATTGGTTAAAAGAGCTCCGCGATCACCCTACGCGGATTCGGTTGTTAAGACGATTAGAGAGAGCCCAGCGAGGTGTGCTCGGTGATGTCGCTTCTGTTGGAGGTGGTGTCTACGAGATGCGAGAGTTCTTTGGCCCAGGTTGGAGAATGTATTATCGCCAGTGCGGTAATACATTGATCATTATGCTCGGTGGCGGTGATAAAGCCAGCCAACCGAAAGACATAAAACTAGCTAAATCTTTGGCTGAGACATTAGAGGAGTGAGGGCGTATGCGAAAAAATACATATATTGAAAACTTGCCTGAATTTGACATGGCTCAACATATTCAAAGTGAAGAAGACGTTGTAGAGTACTTAAGGCAGGTACTGGAGGAAGGCGATGCTGGAGAGCTCGCTGCGGCCTTGGGCCATATTGCGAAGGCGCGAGGAATGACAGAAATAGCCAATGCGAGTGGGATTAAGCGTGAGGCTCTCTACAAGGCTTTACGTCCAAATAGTCATCCTCGCTTTGAAACAATTCAACGAGTCTGCAAGGCTTTAGGCGTCAAGCTTACTGCTACGAATCTGACTAATTAGAGGGTTGTTTGTATCGCACCATCGTTTGAGTACTGCTATGGACACCCACAATATTGTCTATAGAAATATTGACTATAGAACACCCACAAAGCAGTTCACATAGCACCAGTTATGCGGCATATGTTAGATGGCTTTTCGAGTTATCAAATCTGCTTGTATTTGCGTAGTCTTTAAACTGCAATCACAGATGATGCTTAACTTAAACAAACAGCTGCCTACCGCAAATGGCAGAGCAAGCTAAAAGATCAACGAGCTAAAGCGCTGATAGCAGCCCGAGTTTTCCGATTAGCCAATGGGATGCCGGGTGACGTCAAACCGGTAGGTCAGGGCGTAAGCGAATTGCGGATACATCATGGGCCAGGGTATCGCGTATATTTCTACCAGCGCGGGAGTGAGGTTGTTTTATTGCTCTGCGGAGGTGATAAAAGCAGCCAGCAAAAGGATATTGAGAATGCTCTGCAGTTGGCAGCGCAATGGAGGACATCATGAGTGGACTTATCTACGAATACGATCCAGCGGAAGCGCTGGAGAGCGAAGAATGTATTGCTATCTTCCTTGCCGACGCATTAGAGACAGGTGATGCAGCATATATAGCAAAAGCCATGGGTGTAGTAGCACGTGCCAAGGGAATGGCAGAATTATCCAGAGAAACCGGCCTGTCACGTGAGCAACTTTATCGCTCGTTCAGCGAACAGGGAAACCCCACCCTCAAAACCATGCTGGCTGTGTTACGCGCACTTGGTGTGGATATGACTGTTAAGCCCCATACGCCAGCAGTTTCCTAAAAAAGAGGTAAGTTACTATATGACACCCGCTTTGTTGACGTCGCATAACCAATATTATGCTCACTCCTTCGGGTAAATTATGGGAGAGGCATTTATCCCCCCATCTACACTTATTCCCCACCCCATAACAACATACCATTCAAACATATATTATTTTCTTGAGGGGGAATTTGAACATTAGCCAAGCAGATAAAAGTGATTTACTTGCATTGCTGTAGCCTTGAGGTTACAGTATGGTTAAGTATCAAATTGTTGAAACAGAAGAATTTAGCCAGTGGTTGAGTGACTTGAAGGATGTGAAGACGCGACTACGGCTGATTAAGCGCTTAAGACGTGCCAGTTTAGGTAATTTAGGCGATGTGCGATCAGTAGGTGACGGTCTTTTTGAAATGCGCGAATTTTTTGGTCCAGGTTGGCGCATGTATTACATTCAGCGACATCAATTATTAGTGGTCATGCTGGGTGGTGGTGAAAAGTCAACTCAGGTAAAAGACATTCAACGTGCTAAAGCATTAGCTCAGGAGGTGACAAATGAGTAAGCATAAGACGACAATAAGACCTTTTGACGCGGCTAATTATTTAAAGTCAGAAGTTGAAATTGCTGCATATTTGGATACTGTGTTGGAAGATGATGACCCTGCATTGCTTGCTGCTGCTCTTGGTGACATAGCTAGAGCGCGGGGAATGAGTTCGTTAGCACAGGCAACTGGTTTGTCTCGTGAAAGCCTTTACAAGAGCCTTTCGGGAGAACGCATCCCATCAACTGAGACTCTGTTTAAAGTGATTCATGCGCTAGGATTTAAATTGTCGGTTTCTGCACGTGAGGTGGCATCAGACCAATATAGTACACCCACAAAGCAGTTCACATAACACCTCTTATGCAGCATAATAAAAGCAGAGTTGATTCTTGCTCACAGTTCTTTACGCTAATAAGATGTTAATGTATGTATAAAGCGAATTGCCTCGATAAAGCAACAACTGTTCTGTAAATTCAAAACTTCTCTTTGGAGCGATCGTTGATCCTTGAAAAGTCAAGTAAACTCGGCCAGTTTCCCACTCTTCCGATATCTCCATCAGCACGGCGCTGACGAGTCTCAAGCAAGAATCTTCGTTGGGAAAAAGGGTTGCAACTCGAGTTCTACGTCGAATCTCCTTGTTGACTCGTTCAATAACGTTGCTGGTTCTAATTCTGCGTCTATGTTCTTCAGGGAACTGGAGGATGGTCAGTCCTTCTTGAATGTTCTCTTCTGCCCATGCCGTCAGGCGAGGAGCTGCTTTTTCATAACGTTCTACAAGCAGGTTTAATTGCCTTTTGGCTTCAGCTTCATCAGGCGTAGGTAGTGCATCATGGTTTCTTTCCTCTCTGGGTGGGTTTGGCGATTCAACCAAAGAGAATAACCGTGGCCCGTCTTTTTGTCAGGCCTTTTGTAATTTACAGAAACAATGATGCACTACCTCAAGCATTCTTGACTGTGGTACTGATTTGCAGTACGTTTAGTGAGTGTCTAACTTTAAAAATAAGGAGTCGAGGGATGCAAGAGACCACAGCAAACCTTTTTAGGAAAAATTTGAAGACAGAAGTTGATCGTTGTATCGATAACCACGAGTTATTACGTGTTACTCGTCGTAATGGCGAAAGTTTTATTGTTCTGAGTGAGTCCGACTGGAAAGCTATTGAGGAAACTTTATATTTAAATCAAGTTCCCGGCCTTGTTGACAGTATTCATTCTGCAGCAAATGAGTCATTAGATGAGGGAACCAGAGCCGAAGACATTGACTGGTGAGTTGGAATGTCATTCTTTCACGTGCTGCGGTTAAGGATGTAAGAAAAATTAAGTCAGCTGGTTTAAGCCCACAAGTACAGAAATTGATGGCTGTTCTAGAGGATGATCCCTTTAGTAAGTACCCATCTTATGAAAAATTGGTTGGGAACTTGAGGGGCTATTATTCGCGCCGCATTACTATTCAACATCGACTTATTTACCAAGTCATTGAAGATAATCGTACTGTTAAAGTTTTGCGTATGTGGAGTCACTACGAATAGATACTATATAGAGCCTCTTGCAAAAGTCTTCCGCCAGAGGGGTCAGTTGTTTGCGAAACGGGTTTTGAGTAGTTTTTAAGCAAAACCCCGCTACATAGTGCTCTGAAAACTGTTTTTCCCGAATTTAAGACATACAACGCCCTTTGTGGGTAGTTCTGACCCGTTTTTTGCTCTTTGACAATCAGCAACTAGTGACTTTGAGTAACTGATCCGCAAATAGCGTGATTACTCCGAACATGGTATGCAGCATGACTTTGTCCGGTCCGCGAACGTGTACGTTTCGAGCTCCAAATTCATCCTTTAAGCGTCCAAAGCTGCGTTCTACGTCGCTTCGCTCCCGATAACGTACTGCTTCATGTGGTGCCATTGGAACGACCTGCTGGCCTCGCGGGTTGCGATCAATGATCGCTACATGGCCAAGCTCCTGACTTTGTGCGCGTATATACGCAGCGTCATAGGCGCTATCCATCAGATCATAGCAGGATGTCACCTTGGCTGCGCTGAGCTTCATCATAGGTATTGCTACCTGACTGTCATGTAGAGAGGCAGATGTTAAGACTGCGCTTATCGGCAATCCGCAATCATTTACATCCAGATGTAGTTTGTAGCCGTTCCAGGTTTCAGTATACCCTTTGGCGTTGCGTTTTACCCCGCGATCACAGACTCTAGGTAGCTGTTCCAGCGCTTCTTCAGCAGACTGGTGGCGCTGAAGTTCAAGCCGCTTCGGTTCTGCCGGTGGCCGAACATCTCCTTTGGCAGGGCGACCGCGCTTTATGACACTACATGACACTACAGGACACCCACAAAGTATCCTCCCAACCGTCATCCCTCCAATCGTCATCCTCTTCCCTAACCGTCATCCCCCCCCCAACCGTCATCCCGGACTTGATCCGGGATCCCTTCAAAAGAGAGATTGCGGGTCAAGCCCGCAATGACGGTGTTTTCAAGTTTAGGACACCCACCCACAAAGCCGTTCCCCCCACAAAGCCGTTCCATGCAATGCGCCTCTACGCGATATGTTCGCACACTGGTGAACACACCAACGAATGGTGGTTGTCCCCACCTCCATCGTAGGGGCAGTTCACGCATTGCCTTCATTCCTTTATCCTTGCTTTGTATGGTTCCACCTAGTGCCTCATATATATTAGGTTGCGTTTCCCCCAAGCCTCTTTATTCTATTGACTTTCGCTTTATTTTTATGGTTAATGAATGTTTAGATTGAAGTAATATGTTAGTCAATGTATTGCCCGTCTGTCTTGGTTTGTCGTGTTAAGACAATATTCTACGGGTGATTCATATCGCTATGCGTCAGATTACATTCTGGTCGTTCTTAGGTTTGATCTAGGAATGGCGTGTTGAAAACCAAGAAACTATGGAGGGGGCTATGAAGAGGCGTTTTTTTACGGCGATGTTGCTGTCATTGGTTGTGTCTATGCTGGTATCTATATCTTGGGCGGGTAATGCGAATGACGGCGTATTTGACTGGTTAGAATCGAAATTTCCCGAATATGTTTCACCTTCGGGCAGTCCATCGACAACAGTTGGTAATTATTATTTCCGCTACTATCCAGAAACAAATAGTCACCTCGGAGTCGATGTTACCAATAATCACTTGTACTATCTTGGGCCTATGTTTGATGGCTTGTGGGATCTAGGTCTGTCTATGGACTGGCAGGCACAAGTTGACCAAGATAACGCTTTGTTCGACTGGTTGGAAGCGCAATATCCTGAATATATTTCTCCCGCAGGTCAACCATCGACAACAATCGCGAATTACTATTTCCGCTACTATCCAGCAACAAACAGTTATCTGGGCTTAGATAGCAAGAACAATCACGTGTATTATCTGGGGCCTCTTCACAATGGGTTGTTAGATCTTGGTCTTGCTTCGTACTGGCATGAGCAGATGGGAACCACTCCGACGGATGGATCAGAGGAGGAAGTGCGCATCCTGATGAATTCAGTAATGGCCCTTGCCACCAATACCGCAACTGATGGCTTGATGGATCAGGTTGAGCTAATTATGGCGGGGGTGCTCTCTGGTTCTACGCCTTCTTCTTGCCCTGTGGTAAGCACTAACCTGGATATCGCGGCGCTGATGGGTTCAGGTGATCTTGCAGCGGCTTTAGCAGGCTTGCCGAGCACCATTACTGCATCAGCTGATTATGGCAGCGGGTGTCGCGCGGCGGATGGTAGTTTCTTTTCCGGTGACGTGGGTCTTGCGGTAAATAGTCTGCGAATTGATCCGAATAGTGGCAATATTAGTTTTACCATGGAGGCACGGGTTAATAATCTTGCTCAGGACAGTAAACTTATAGGTAATGGTGTTATGAGCGGCAGTTTGAACGCTAACCTCATGTCCGAGGCCATTAATGCTGATATAAGGTTCAACAATTTCATAGTCTCCAATGGTCAGCATCTGGACGGCATTATGACATTAAATGCACTGGGTGGTGTTTACAAAATCAACCTGGACGTTACTTCAGATGGTGTCTATAGCGCTAAGCTGGCTCTGGTTATGACAGAAATCACCAACGGCGATGACGATGACGATTTTGGTGGCGTGTTTAGCGTCAGCTCAACTTCTGGATCCGTGAACGGGTACGATGTTAAGATTAATAATCTGATCATTGATTCAGATATGTGCGAGCAGTACCCTGTCGGTGGTTCCATAGTGTTTACTAAAAATGGTAAAAGCTGGACGACAACGTTTGATAATAGCTGCAACGGTTCATATCATCTGTATTAAAATAAATATATTACGTAGTTATTCTCCGGCCCGTGCATCTTCATGCTGCACGGGCCGGTTTTTTTAGTGCGTGGGGTGGGTGAGGCAACGGGGATGCCATGACAAAGAATATATTTTATTGTTATTTGGCTTTAATGCTATTTGTGATGGTTGATGCGCGTAACGCAATTGCCTGGCCAGAGTCCGTCAATGTTTGGCTTGTCGAACAAGCGCTTGAGACGCTTCCTGTAGGTATGCAGGAGGGGTTTATGCCGCACAGAGAAGCTATTTTGGCTGGGCTCCGCCAAGATGACCTATCCTTTTTGCCTTTTCCCGCTGATTTAAAAGGAGAGGCAGAGGTCGCTGCGGTCGATACCTTTCATACGCTGCTTTTTTTATCCCAAACCTTCAGTGGTAATCTTGGAGTAGATATCGACACGCTGTTTAAGGCCTTGGGGATATTGACACGGCGGATCGCTGAGCTGAGCTATCCGCTTTATAATGTTGATATATCCACCCAGGTTTCAGATAGCTACAGTGGTGATCTTGGGGCTTTTATGGAGCAGATGGTTATTGAGCCCGCAGGGGTTGGTTTTTGGACGGGTTCCGCTGTTGAAGTTTCGCGTTCTATGCAGGTGGGGCAACGGTTTTTTTCAGCTGTCACTGGTGCCTACACCGACGCGGGGCAGGGGTTTGAGGAGTTGCAGGGCATAAATACTATATGCCTGCGCCAATCCCTGCAGGATATCCTCAGTGTTTGGTTGACGCTTTGGACGGCAGCTGAAGATGGCTATTTTCACACCATCAGACTGGCGGCGAATCAGGCTGCGTTTCATCCCGGGGATAGCATCCTTCTCAACGTATCGTTGGTTGCTGGCAACCGTGAGTCTACGGCTGACCTCTATCTCGGCTTTACGGAGGGGGCCGGCGAGCTTTGGTATTTATGCCCCGATCTGACCGTTAGCCGCCAACCGCGCCCTTGGCTGTCGGGGGTGGATTTGCCTGTTCTAGCCAACGAAGAGCTTTTTTCGCTGTTGCTACCGGATGTCGAGGACAACATAAATTATACCTTTTATGCGCTTCTGGTTGTTCCAGGTGGGAGTCCTGCCGATCCTGATGACTGGGTGAGCAACTTGGCGACGTTTGAAACTCACCTCAGCCCAAGCCCGCCTGTACAGTTGGATCAACTACGTGACGAGAGTTATCTGTTCCCTGGTATTGATCCGGAAACACGCGAGCTGGTAGCACTCCCTCTGCAGCGCTGGGACTTTATCTTTTGTGGAGATCTGCGCGATAATCCTCTAACCGAGGAAGATGAGACGTTGATTGGGATTTTAATTCCCGGGCGCTATGATCATATAATTGTGTATCTCGGGCGCGATCAGCACGGCAAACCTTGGGGGGCAGAGATGTCAACCCATCTGAGTGATAGCGTGGTCGGACTCCGGTATGTGTGGTTACCTGAATTTGAAGAGGTGCCGCCGAGCGTAGATGCGTTGCATTTAGCTCTTGGGCCTAAAGCGCTGTGGGAATACGAAGAACGTTGGGCGAAGCGGCTTGCACCAGAAGAATTGATGAAGCTGAAAAATTCTGAGCTACTTCTGTTACGGCAGATACAACAGGACTGGGAGACCTCTTTCCCTTATCAGTTTGAGGCAATGGTGTCTAAAAACCTTTCAGATAAAGCCGTGCAGATTATTGATGACGGACGAGAGGGTGGGGCTAACTGCGCCGATTATTGGTTGTCTTTGTATGAAGATTTTGCCGATGTGTGTATCTATGGGACCAGAATGAGTGCTGCAGAACTTATGGATTTTTACCAGTACGATCCAGATGCCAGACGAGTCCTGGTTCCGGCGGCGCTAAATCCGCTTCCGCTTCCGCTGAAGGTTTGGCAGATATTTTACTTTGGCTATTACGCGGTTGATCCTCTGCCACACATATTCCCCTGTGATGGTCGGATAGAGACAGGGTTACCTATGCCAAGCAGGTTTTTGTCTAGTCTGCAGCTTGTCGAAATTAGCCCTGTGGATACCCCCGCTGAGTGGATAGTGACACAAACATTCCCCCCCCCTGCTTGCTTCGCGAGCCTTCTCCTCCCATTTTATAGGGGGGATTGAGGGTGTGTGTGTCGGTGGAAGTAAACACCATTCGTTGCTGTATTCACCAGCGTGCGTACATATCGCGTAGGGGCGCATGCCATGCGCCCTTGGTCACTTTTTGAATCCCAATTACAAGAAAAAATATAATTTTGAACTTTGGCGGGGCGAGTGTTTTGTTGCATTGTTTTATTTTTTTTAAAGCATATAATAATGAAGAAGGGCTTGTTTCTAAGGGTTTTGTGAAGCTGCTTTTATCGCTCGAGCGATCTTAATCCCCCTCTCCAATATCTTATTTAATTTTTTACAGGCAGCCAGTTGCTGCAGCAGGCTGTCAATAGGTACTGGTTAGGTTGTTTATATTTAGGATGATTAGTTGTTCTATGTTTTTATTCTGCCACAGTAAGAAGTAGGAGGTGTGAAATGGTGAAGAAGCGGTGTTGTCTGATTTTGCTTATAAGTTCTATACTTTTTGGCGCTACTTTGTGTACATCTCTAGCCGAAGAGTACATGGCCATTAAAGCTAATGCAGGGCAAAAGAGGGTGTTGGTTATGTCAAATATGCCTCTTGATGTTTCCGTCGAGTTAAGTCCTGGTATTTACAGTGGTCTTCCTGCTGAGTGGTGGCTCCTGGCCGAGACCGAGTTCGGAGTTTTTCATTATTCTCTTAATGGTACCTGGGTACCTGGGCACACATTTACTCACCAGGGACCATTGTTTGAGCTCCCCGATTTTAAAGTTCTTAGTACTATAGGATTACCTCCAGGAGAATATAAGCTCAAGTTCGGATTAGACCCAATTATTGATGGTATTCTTAATAGCGGTGCGCTTATAGAAGAAGTGAATGTAACCATTGTTCCATTTAATTGCACTGAGCGTCCGACCGACTCACTTGCTGCTCTGAGCTCAGTTCAACAAGCGTTTATCGCCAATCGGGGTAACCCAGATTTTTTTGTTGTCGGATTCTCCAGCGAACATCTTGATCGAAACGGTAAAGTTGCGTATTCTAATAAGGTTCGCCGCATAGAGTCGTGGGTTTATAGTGGCGCAATGTTGGTAACGGCAATTTTCGACAATGGTCATTTTGTTGAAGAAACTAGTCAGGCGGGGGTTTCACGCCTTGAGCCTACGTATTTAAGCCCAAGTCAATTTACTCACTGTATGAACCGGAATGATGTTGTGGCACTGATGGGTGAGCCAAGCTGTGTTATGACTGAAGTGATGGGGGGACAGACATACCAGTACCTTCGATACGACCCAAAGCCGAGGCGTGCTGCGGCTACTGTTGTGCTGGAAAACGGCCTGCTGATATCTGTTACAGCAGGTTTTTCCCTTGCATATCCGGCGCTGGCTAACCAGTGCTTTTAAGACTAAGAAGGAGGCTGGTTATGTCTTTTTTAAAACCATTAAAAAACCAATGTGGTGCGATTATAGCGTTGGTGGTGGTTATCTTGGCTATTGGTGCCCCTGTCCTGTATACAACTGGACGGTATATGGAGCATCGACGCGCTGACATCGAAAACGTCGCGGATAAGGTCAACAATGGCGAAGCTATTACAGATGAAGAATTTGAGCGCGCCCGTACAGCTTTTTCTGATGTCGCTAGGGTTGGTGGTGCTGCTGCACAATTTTTAAACAGTGCTTTACCTGATGGTAATATTGGCGCGGATACAGTCGCTAGTACTGTCGGGGGAGTTATAATTGATAAAATAGTCGACTACGGCATGAGTGAAACCAGTGGGGGCGCTAGTCCGCCGCCAACGGCATCTAGACCGCTGCCGGCAGATATTCGTCAACAACCACCACCAGTATGTACACCTCACAGTCTGTACAATTGTACCGGTCGGAGTAGCTGCGTCGGCGCAGGTGGCTACTGGCATTCAAATAATTCATGCAGAATTTTCCCTGAACCCGGCTGCAGTGAATATGACTTGTCTCGTTGTCTGACCGAGGCTGCTTGTGCCGGCGTAGGTGGGGCTTGGTACAATAATCGATGCAATGAGGAATTCCTTAGTTGTACAGCTACAAGTTTAAATCTTTGTTTTACTGAGTCCGCTTGTACCGCCGTTGGTGGTCACTGGTACGACGGTAAATGTAATCAGTCGCACGAGGATTGCTATTCGGGTCGTCCCGAGTTGTGTGTAAACGAGAGCGACTGCCTTAATGCTGACGCGTTCTGGTATAATAACAGGTGTGCCGCGGAGCCAGAGTTTGATCTTGCCACCGTTAATATAGCTACACCAGTCAGCGGAATTGAAACCACTGACAACAGGATCGAGGTGACCGCCAGCTACACAGTTAGTCCTGGCGTCAGTATTTCATCGACGGGCTTCTTTGTTAACGGAGGCTTTCAACATGCTCCTTTTACGGGGGACTCTTTCAGTACGACAGCAGTTCTGGTAACGGGGGAGAATCAGATTGCCGCGACCCTTACGACATCTACAGGTGAAACCTACACAAGTGCGCCGATTACTGTCATAAGTAATGCGAGCAATAACCGTTACCATATTCGTATCTCTTGGGATAAGGATGATACCGACGTGGACCTTCATTTCTCCTGGAGTGGTGGAAATGAATGCTATTATAGCAATAAAGCGCCTAACTGGGGTAGTCCAGAGACTTCTCCTCGCCTAGATGTGGATGATACTAACGGCTATGGCCCTGAAAATATTACTATCGATAGTCTGCCGGGTCCCGGTCAATACAAGATTTATGTTTATTACTATTCGGATCACGGAAACGGAGGGACAAATGTGACCGCATCGGTCTACGAAAATGGTGTGCCCATTGTCTCAGGAGCTAAGCATATGACCAATCACGAATATTGGATCCTTTACGAGTTCTGACGTCGAAGTTCGGAATAGGAATTTTGTTTTGAACGGCAGTTTCCCGCGCCATGGCGCGGGAAACTGCCGTTATTCTAACTTTTGTCGGAGGACCCAACCTGAAAAAGTGACGCATCTTTTGTGTAGCACCACTTTTATTCGAAGAACTTTAAAAGGGTATGGTGCTGGAGTCGAGTTAGTGCTTGCTTAGTGGCAGTCAACAAAAGACTGCTATTTTTGAACAATTGCGCCTCTGTTTTGCCATCCTCAATAGCCATTCCTCTAAATAGTCTTATAAAACTCAATCAATACGCGCTCTTTGCTAGTTGAGAATAGCCTCCATCTGCTGTACGCTTAAATCAGTGGTTTGGAAAGCCTGTCAATGGTTGTGCAGTGAGATCGCACTCGTGGCAGTCGACATCAACGTATTTTCTGTAAAGAATTCCTGTCATATTCTGCATGGACTAGCACAGGTTGACTCGCGGATGGAGGTTGGGCTCAGCGCCCACGCAACTTTCTCAAGTTTGGGGTACAGGGTACTTTGTAGCGCGCATGGATAAATCTGTACGCTGCTTCGGCGCAGGCACGGGCTCTTTACGTTCCCTTATGAATCGATAACCTGAGTGACGCAGATGCAACAGCGTTGCAGGCTTTGCCCTCCAAGTCATTGGGTGCGCCTCTGGTTGGTGCTTAATGGTACCATCCGCAAAAATAACGGACTATGCTACCTGGCCCTGCTTGTTTTAAGGTGTTTCCCCACCTTTGCTTTCTGTCTCTCTCACGGGTATCGATGGGTAATAGAGACAAACTTCTTTGTCTGCTCTTGCCAGCGTAGCTGACGGGAGTTATGAGATGTATTGTGTGGTTTTTAGCCAGTGGCGAGGGTGCACACGATACGCCTCTACTAAGGAGATGTTAAGTAATGGTAAAGAAAAAAAATTATTGGATATTTGCTGCTTTTTTACTTTTTTTTGTACCATGTTTGTCTTCGTGTGGTAGCGGTAGCAGCCATCATGACGACACTGCCACCGCACAAGAGCCAGCGTTTTTTGCGGTAACCAGTGATACGCATATTTACGATGCGGCGCTGGGTACAAGCGGCGATGCGTATGTTATCGCGCAGAAAACCGACCGGACGTTAATGGGGGAAAGTTCCGCAATTTTCGTCCAGATGAGTGAATTGCTTATCCACAGCTCGCCGCGCCCGCAATTTTTGTTGATTCCAGGCGATCTTACCCGGGATGGTGAGCTAAACAGTCACTTGTTGATGGTAGAGCATCTGCATGCCCTTGAGGCTGCTGGTATCGAAGTGTTCGTCGTTCCCGGTAATCATGATATCGAAAATCCGGATGCTTCTGGATACACGCAGGCAGGTCGAGAGCCTGTGGAGAGCATCAGCGCCAGTGATTTTGCCGTTATGTATGCCCCCTTTGGGTATCGGCAGGCTATTGCGCGCGATCCTCACTCCTTAAGCTACGTTGCCGAGCCCGTTCCGGGATATTGGCTCTTCGGGATCGACTCTTGTCGCTATGCCGAAAACGATACTTATCCAATCGTTAGTGGAAAAATAAATGAAAACACGTTGGAGTGGCTGAAAGAGCATTTGGCGCTGGCGCGCGAAAACGGCAAGCAAGTGCTAGCGATGATGCATCATTCTCTGAATGAGCACGCCATAGGTTTGGGTGAATATCTGCCCGAGTTCATGCTTGGAGATTGGCAAAATGTGGGTCAGCAATTGGCCGATGAGGGTTTGAATCTGGTGTTTACCGGACATTTTCATGCGCAAAAAACAACCCGTAGAGATTTACCCAGGGGCGGGTTTATTGTTGATGTGCAAACGGGTTCTCCGAGTGCATGGCCGAACCCGTATCGGATGGTAACTCTTGATGCCGTATCGCATGAAATGGCAATAGAAACCCGCTATATCGAGAGTTTGCCTGCCTTTGATCACTTAGAAAATCCCGCTGATTTTGAGCAATTTTCGCGCGTGTTTTCGAACGCAAGCATCGATGCCATATTTGCACAGGTGGGAACCGCCATGTTTGGTCTGACCGTGCAGCAAATCGAACAATTCGCCCCTTTGTTGCGTGAGGCGGTCAACGCTTTCTTCTATGGCGATCAAAGGATGTCTATTAGCACCTTAGCCACTATCGCAAAGCTCACCAGCAGTGGAGACATGGGCGAAGTTGCTATGGGTGCAGTCCTATTCACTCTGTGGCAGGATTTGCCACCGCAGGATAATAACTTGACCCAGATACTTGAGCCTTTACCTTAAGATGTGTGTCTTTGGCGGTTGAGGGTTGCCCTTGTCTGCGGTACGATTCCAATCGAAATCTGGGTCTGGAGCGTTTCCGCAATAGAGCACGTCGCAAGGGTGTGCTGCGGTCTTCATCAATACCATCCTGATAAGAATATCCTCGTTCGCATCAGTATTAAGGCAATGATTTTCATGGCAGAATGTGAACAGAGTCCCACTATTGATATAGTGCTGGCCAGCTGCAACGGCGCGACTTATATCCGCGCACAGATTCAGTCTATGCAAGAGTGCGCTAGATATGCTGAGCTTGTGCGCAAACTCATTGTTGTGGATGATGCTTCGGAAGATTCAACGCTGCAGATTTTGCATGAACTGGCGCAGGCTGATGCACGCATGGTGGTTATCGCGAATAGCGGAGCGAGACGAGGGGTGATGCAGAATTTTGCTTTTGGCCTGTTGCAGACTGTTGCCCCCTATATTGTCCTTAGTGACCAAGATGATGTGTGGAATTCAGCCAAACTGGATGAGTTGTTTTGCGCGTTGCGGCAGGCGGAGTCTGTGCATGGGGAGACAACGCCTGTGTTGGGATTTTCCGATCTTGCGGTGGTTGATGCGGAATTGAATCTGTTGGATACATCGTTTTGGCATCATCAAGCGCTTAAACCGGAGTGGGCGCAGCATCTCCGCCAGCTACTATGTCAGAATATAGCCCCAGGATGTTCAATGATTTTAAACCGGCCTTTACTCCATAAAGCTCTCCCTTTTCCTTCTGCTGCCGCAATGCACGATTGGTGGTTGCTTTTGACCGCGAAGGCGTTTGGGCAGGTTTTCTATATTGAGGAAGCCTTGCTTCTGTATCGCCAGCATGGGTCTAATCAGGTTGGTGCTCCGCGTTTCCGCAACTTGTGTCACCTTGGAGTTAAGGGTATTGTACACCGCGCGCGCACAAACTTGAGCGCTATTTCAGCGCAGGCTCGGGTTTTTTACGCCACCTTTGGAATCGACAACCTGAGCAGCGCAGATATACCTACGCTGCTAGCTCTTAAAGATTTACCCTCCAAGTCATTGAGAACACGGTTATGGTTGGTACTCAATGGCACCATCCGCAAAAATAGCAGCCTGCGCAATTTGGCCTTATTTGTTTTGATGTTTTTTCCGCCGCTGCCTGATGGGCCTTGTGATGATTGATGCTGATGTAGCGCGGCAGCCTAAGGTTGCAGTTCTGCTGGCAGCGTACAACGGCAGAAGATGGATAGCTGAACAGCTCGACACAATTTTGGCGCAAAGAGGTGTCGAGGTCACCCTGTTTATCAGCATTGACCCCAGCACTGACGGAACTGCAGCATATCTACACGAACGCGCTAAAACAGATACGAGAATAAAAATTCTTCCGGAACTTGCCCCTTCTGGGTGTGCTGCGCGCAACTTTTATCGCCTTATTTGTGATGTGAATCTACACTCTTTCGAATTCATATCTTTAGCTGATCAGGATGATTGCTGGAATACCAAGAAGCTTGCACGCGCCTGTGAAATTATACAGCGAAATGGTGTGGAAGCATATTCCAGCGATGTGACCGCATTCTGGCCCAGCGGTCGCGAGAAAAAACTTGAGAAAGCGCAGCCGCAGCAGGAGCTGGATTTTCTATTTGAGGCCGCTGGACCCGGCTGCACCTATGTCTTTGAGCAGCAATTTGCTTTGGCCCTGCAGCAGTTTTTAAACCGCTACAGGGCCGAGGTGGACACAATTATCGCCCACGACTGGTTATTTTATGCCTTTTGCCGTTCACACGGGTATCAATGGTTTATTGACACAATTTCCTTGATTCGCTACCGCCAACATGGGCGCAACGAGCTTGGAGCGAACTCCGGTGTGGCAGGGGCGCTCCGACGGTTACGTCTATTGCGTTCGGGCTGGTACCGGAGTCAGGCGGAGCAGATTGCGGCGACATGCGGCATGATGAATAATCCGCTGGTGGCAGAGCTTCTGGCGCAGGGTTGGCGCGGAAGATTGGCTGTGGTGCAGCACATTAACAAGTTGCGGCGGCGGGTGCGCGATCGGTTTTTGCTTGTTTTATTCAGCCTGTTGGGTTTGTTTTAGTGCGGGCGACTAGGGATAACACGAGCGCTTGAGTACTTTCGATTGACGCGGTTTCTCTCAATCTGCCCTTGCAAAACCCATCTTGAACTATTACCTTAGCAACCTGTTTGTCCAGAGCGTACCCGCATGGAGGGTGTCTAGCCCTCGGTGAGTATTTGTGCTAGCGAGATTAGTGTTTTTTAAACTTAACCCTTATAAAGGAGCAACAATGTCTGGAAAAGTTACAATTGATGGTAAGGACTATGTTTTTGATGATTTGTCAGATAAAGCCAAAAACGATCTGCTGTCTGTGCGTGCGGTAGATCGGAAAATTAACGAAAATAAACAGGAAATGGCGATTCTACAGACGGCACGCAATGCCTACGCACGTTCGCTGTCTGAGCAGTTGCCGGTAGAAAAGCAGTAGGACTCGCTTGCGCATAGGCTAGTGAAGAAATCCTTGCTGCTGTGATAATGGTAGTGAGGATTTTCCTTTGATGCTTTGTTACTCTAACTTGTTGAGGATGTTTGTTATGGCCAAGATCGTACCAATTACAAAAACAGAATTTGGTGCAAAACTCTGGCGCCGTTACTCTAGCTACAGCTTTGCTGCCGGTGATGCGATTGCGCCACTGGTGATGCAGGAGCTGCCTAAGGCGCAACTATCTCTACCCATTGGATTTGCCCTTAAAGATGGGCAGGCGTTTCCAGTCGCGGTGCAGGGTCTAAAGCCAGGTGTTAATATGCTCGTGAATGCTGATGGAAGCTGGCGCGGGCGCTATATCCCTGCGGCCTATCGCGGCTATCCTTTTGTGCTCGCTGATACCGAAGATAACAAGCAGGTGCTGTGTATTGATGCCGATAGCGACTTGGTGTCAGATACGGAAGGGGAGCCGTTTTTTACCCCTGAAGGTGAGCCGAGTAAGGCTTTGAGCGAGGTTCTTTCATTTCTGCAGCAAATAAACCAGGATCGAATGCGCACCTTGGAGATGTGCAAGGTATTACAGAAACATAACCTGCTGCAGCCCTGGCCAATCAAGGTGAAATTTGATACGCAGGAGCAACAGGTTGACGGGTTGTTCCGTGTGGATGAAAGGGCTCTTAATGCCCTTGAGTATGACGCCTATAAAGAGGTGAGTAAGGCTGGAGTGTTGCCACTGGCGTACTGCCAGTTGCTGTCGATGCAGCATCTGCAGGATCTGGGGCGCCTGTACAGCGACGCGCTTAAGCAGCAGGGAACAACGCCAGAAGTGCCTGATGTGGATAAAATCTTTGGCGAAAAGGTTGACGACGATTTGTTCAACTTCAATTTTTAAGGTGCGTGCAGGTGCTGTCGTATGTAGGGCAAGGAGTCTTGATGTGCTTGCTGAATTTCTTTGTCGGGCTAGCTTGTGCCTGCCTTCCGTAAGATAGGTATGCTGGTTTGATGCGCCACACTGAAGAAAATAAGACTCCGAGTCCGCACAAGCTAGAACCGCAGCGCCAGTTTCTGCTCTGGTTCGAGTCCATCCCGCCTTGGCAGCAGCGTACCCTGGCGCATCTGCACACCATGATGACGAGCCCTAACACTGCCTATTTTACCCTGGATGGTGACGAGGCGCTGCGTCACTTTCTTAATGTGGTGCGCGCGCCGGATTTTGCGGTGCGCCAGGTGGCGAATCTGCTGCAGGTGCGCAGTGTGTTCAGCTTTGTGTTTTACGATGTGGAGTTTGTGCGCCGCTACACCTTGGACAATCCGGGTCTGTATGGAGCAGCTATGACTGCGACTCCACACTATTGGGATCGCTGCGCTGCCTCCTGGCACGAGCTGTGCGCCACCGGACTCAGCGATGCAGAGCTGCACCGCTGGCTTATGCAGCAGCAAGGGTAGGATTAGCCAACACAGCAGGAGAATTTCGCCAGAGATGGATTGGGTGCTAATCGGGATAGCCGGGTTTATCGGTGGCGCGTTGAATGCGGTGGCTGGTGGGGGTAGTTTCATCACGTTGCCGGTGCTGGTTTTTGTGGGATTGCCGCCGGTGGCGGCCAACGCTACTGGTACCGCCGCTTTTCTGCCTGGGTATATCGCGAGTGCGTGGCGCTTTCGGCGGGATATTGAATTGCCTGCAGGGTTGAATTTTGCCGGCATCGCGCTGATCTCTGTCGTCGGTGGATCCCTTGGGGCGTTTATTCTGCTCCGCACCAGTGAGCAGCTTTTCTCGCTCCTGATTCCCTGGCTGATTTTACTTGCAACGGCTGCTTTTGTTGTAGGCCCAAGGCTTTTACGTCGCAACAAGATTTCCGTAAAACAAACCGCGCCGCAGGTTGCGGTTCCGCTCTGTGGCAGTGTTGTTGCGGGGTTGATGTTGTTTGCTGTTTGCGTGTACGGTGGCTATTTCAATGGCGGGTTGGGGATCATCCTCCTCGCAGTGTTGGGGCTCCTTGGGCAAACAAATCTGCACGGGATGAACGGCCTGAAGAATGTTATTTCTACATTGTTAACCGCAGTCGCGGTATGCGTCTACGCGGTTGGCGGAGCCATAGCCGGAGGGCATCTGCTGTTGCTCGGAATTATGGCGGTGGTGGGTGGATACGCAGGCGCGGCGCTAGCCTACCGTGTTTCGCAAGCGGTGCTGCGTAGGTTCATAGTCGCCGTGGGTTGTTTAATGGCGCTGGGGTTTTTTCTCAAAGGTGTTCCCTGAAAGATAAACTTGCGGACAACATATAAGTTGTGATTTATGAATTACCCCTACATCGCAAGTGAGAAAAAAGGCGATGTGGGCTTTCTTTTAATATTTTACCTTTTTTGATATCAATCAAGTTTATTCCTTTGCCGGTGTGGCATGTTCAGCTCACTTCAATTGGTTCGAGGTCTTTATTAATCTGTGATGAGCACAGGTTTTGCTCGCTTA
>Ga0265295_1003825_pt1 | contig 21116 bp, 16 predicted proteins | sample Munlansysbiofilm_FD_192503 | JGI IMG/M metagenome (GOLD analysis project Ga0265295, IMG submission 192503) | Leachate microbial communities from a municipal landfill in Southern Ontario, Canada - Methane capture system biofilm | ecosystem: Engineered > Solid waste > Landfill > Unclassified ... | reverse complement strand
CATCTTGAACACTGAATGATTATTATTATCTAATTTCATCTTAACCACCCCATTTAATATACGACGACCTATACACATATTATAGCATACATTCATAAGAAAAAGACAATTGTTTAAATGGATTTTAAAGTGGTTAAAGTGGGGTTCATTCATCTCCCACTTAATCCTTTGAAGAGGGAGTTTTCTGAAACGATTAGATAAAAACCCCCGCTTCGTTAAAGTGGAGGTTTGTTCATTCGCTTTGATCGTTATTCTTTGTCAATCTCAATCACACATAAACTATCATCTAACACTTTAAAGTAAAGGTTTTTTTCTTTTTCTAATTCATCAAAAACCCATTTTGTTAACGTTTCATCAAACAAAACGTTAGCATTCACTTCTTTGTACTGCGGTTGTTTCAACTCATATGAAACATTTAATATATGTGTCTGTTGTATATCTTTGACCTTAGGTGTTTCTTTATGAACAAGTGCATAATACTTATTTGATTTTTCAACAACACTTAAAAACCTTCTTTGCCTTCATATTCAAACTTAAGAACTTTCTTCATGTAATTTACTACCTCCAATGTATTGACTAACTCTATTTTAGCACGAAACATCCATCTAACTCCTGATATTGAAAAAGCCCAGTTAAATTACAACTGGACTTTTCATAAATTATCTTGTGAAATTGACGCTGACAGTAAATGATACTGAAGCAGCATTCTTTGAAACTGTAATCGTGTAAATGGAATTACTTCTAGTAACACGCTGCGAATTCGTAACTGTAATCGATACACCTAACCCACTAACGATTTCATTAGCTTTCGCTAAGAAGGCTGTTTGTTTGATCGAATTGTTGTTCAAATTTGAAACAACAACAAGGTTGGATGCAAAATAATTGTTGATAATGGTTTGTGCTTGTTGTACATCGATGATATCTTGTACTGCATTTAATCTATTTTGTAAATCGGTCTTAGGAGCTCCATTGGAAAGTGCAGTGACTAATGCTTGAGCAGTATCAACATCTGCTTGTAGAATACTTCCTTCTGCTGTAATCACAGCTTGTGTAGCTGCTGCTAAAGCAATAAGTTCAGCTTCTGCTGAGATCAATAAGGCTTCATTGACAACAAGTGCTTTTTGGTTTACAGTCAATGCTTCAAATGCTGATCTTGCTGCTACGACTTGAGCTTCATCTGTTAACAAGAGACTTCCAGAACTTGGTAGAGCTGTAATTAAACTATCCACAGAAGCTGCTGCCATGGCATCAATGGTTTGTTGTACAACAACGAGTCGATCTAATAAATCTGTCTTAACTAAACCATTTGGTAAAGCATTTACTGTGATTAATGCTGCATCATGATCTACTTGTAGATTGCTGTTTTCAGCGATAACAACAAGTGCTGTAGCTTCGAGTTCAACAATTCTTTCAAGTAGACTATCGAGAAGCGCTTTTTCACTAAGAAGCTCTGTCTTCGCTGCTTCACTTAAAAGTGCATATGCAGTTAGTGCTGCTTCTACACCCAAACGATCTGAGATATTTACAGTGACTGTTGTTAACGCTAATACAACCGCATGATTATCTCTAAACTCTTGAACTTGAGTTGCTGTAGGTAACTGATTGTTAATTTCAACTAAAAGACTTAACAAGAGCGTATACTCTGATGTTAACTCAGATTTAACCGGTTCACTTAAAGCATCATAAGCTGCAATTGCTTGTTCTACAGCAGTTTTATCTGTTGTTTGTACGGTTTCTACAGTAAGTGCTAAAACAGTTGCATATGTTGATTGATACGTTGAAACTGTCGTAATAATATTTTGAACAACATCCAGTCGATTTTGTAAATCTGTCTTAATCGTACCGTTAGGTAGTGCTGTTACTAAAATTTGTGCAGCATCAACATCGGTTTGAAGTTTGCTTGTTTCAGCAACAACAACTGCATCAGTCGCTTCTAAAATAGTTTCTTGTGCTAAGATTTCAACAAGTAAAGTATCAAGTAATGCCTTTTCTGTCGTGAGATCTGTTTGTGCTGCTGTGCTCAATAAATCATATGAAGATAGTGCTGATAGCACAGCATCTTTATGACTGAGATTAACCGTACCGACAGTCAAGGCTAACACACCTTGATATACCGTTCTAAAGGTTGTCGCTTCAAGTTCACTTGAAACAACATTCTCATAAATACGTATATCATCTAAGTTGATGTAATCTGTAGTATTTCCAATAACAGGTGTAAATCTAATGTTGATAGCTTCAGTAATGGATACGTTAATTTCAGCGAAAGTCATTGGATCACCTGAAATCACATCAATAATCAGATCTGAGCCACCTTCTTGTACAGTTAACCATACACTTGGATTCGATTGTAATGCGTATTCAACCTTGAATGCAAAGCTTGTTCCATTGTTATAGTTGAGTGCACCATGGTAAAGTGTAATCTTATCAATACCATTCATGAAATAATCTTGAGAAGCAAAGTATGATCCTGTCTTCAATGCTAGAGATCTTGTATCTCTCCAAACATCATAAGATGGGCTGTTCGAAATGGCTAAGTTATTTGCATACCAGGTTCTTGAGTTCATCACAATCGTACCTGTATATAACGCATCATACACATATGCTTCAAAGTCTAAGAATTCACTGTTTTCAAATGCAATGATTTCCGTTAATAGACTTAATAATAAGGTTTCTTCTGCTGCTAGTTCTGTCTTAGCGGTATCACTTAATAAGCCAAATGCCGCTAGAGCAGATTCAACTGCTGTTTTATCCGTAACACTTACAGTTGATACAGATAATAATAATGTGGATGCATGATCAACTCTAAAATCAACAATTTCAGTAATGATGGATTGAACAGTATCAATACGATCTTGTAAATCTGTCTTTATCACACCATCAATAAGGGCATCAACTAAAAGTTGTGCTTCATCGACATCAGATTGCAATAAACTGCTTTCTGCAAGAAGAACAGCTGTTGTTGCTTCTAAGATAGCTTGTTGTTCGAATATTTCAGCAATTAAACTATCTAATAATGCTTTTTCAACAGTTAATTCAGCTTGAGCAGCTGTACTCAATAAGTTATATGCATCTAATGCTAATTGAACGATAGATTGATCTGCAACGGTGACTGTTCCCACCGTTAATGTTAAAGCAGTTGCATGTGCATTTAAGAATTCTGTTACTTGTGTTTCGGTTGGTATTTGTGTATTGATTTCTGCTAGTAAACTATCCAAATGCAACTTTTCAACAGTTAATGCTTCTTTTGCATCTTCACTCAATAAGTTATAAGCTGCAAGAGCTGCATCAACTGCAGGTTTGTCTGTTGTTTGAACATTTAATATCGTCAATGCTAATGTTGCTGCATAATCACTTCTGAAAGTTGCTGCAGTGTTAATCGTTATTTGTAGATCGTTAATTCGATTTTGTAACGCTGCTTTTTCTGCACCATCAGGTAATGCAGTAACAAGGAGTTGTGCTTGATCAAGATCGGCTTGTACATATGTATCTTCAGCAAATGATACTGCTGCTGTTGCTTCTAAAATATCTTCTTGTACAGTGATCTCAACAAGTAAACTGTCTAATAATGCTTTTTCAATTGATAACTCAGTTTGAGCATCAATGCTTAATAAATCGTACGCGGTTAACGCTGCTTCAACAGCTGGCTTATCGCTGATTTCTACTGTTCCAACAGTTAACGCAAGAGCGCCAGCGTAAATTGTTCTAAACGTGGTTGCTTCAAGGTTACTTGAGACCACATGCTCAAAGATACGAATATCATCTAAATTGATATAGTCTGTTGTTGTGCTAATTACTGGTGTAAAACGTATATTGAGTGCTTCTGTTATGTTGACATTGATTTCTGAATACGTCATTGGGTTTCCGCTAATCACATCGATGATGAGATCTATTCCACCATCTTGCAATGTCACCCATACACCTGGATTAGATTGTAGTTCATACTCAATCTTAAATGCAAAGCTTGCACCATTGTTAAAATTAAGCGCACCATGATAAAGTGTAATTTTATCAACACCATTGATGAAAAGATCTTGTGATTCAAAATAAGCTGTTGATCTTAAAGCGAGTGATCTTGTATCTCGCCAAACATCATAGCTTGGATCATTTGAAATATATACGTCGTTGGCATACCATGTTCTAGCATTCATAACGACTGTACCGGTTAATCCAGAATCGTAAGGGTACGCTTCAAAATCTAAAAATTCACTATTTTCTAATGCAATAATTTGCGTTAATAAACTAAGGAGCAAACTTTCTTCAGCAACAAGTTCATCTTTTGCAGCTTCACTTAATAAGCCATAAGCAGATAATGCAGCTTCTACGGCAGACTTATCAGTGACGGTTACAGTACCTGTTGTTAACGCAAGAACTATAGCATGATTACTTCTAAATGTTGAAATTTCTAGTTCGAGTTCAACATCAGTAAAATCCCATTCGCCAATTTGAACTGAAGATGAAGATCCAGCTTGATTACCGTTAATTGTGCTTGCCCAATATGCAAAAGAAATACCAAAATTACTAACCACAAGGATCAGTAATAGCACTTCAACGATAAATTTTTTACTGGTGAAAAATTTCTTCATAAAAACCTCATAGCCAAAATAACTTCAATTTTCGCCTAATTTATTATAACATAATAATTTAGACAACTCGAAGCAATGTATCCTATTTCACTAATAATTTACGTTTAAAAATGAAAAAAAGCTCAACATTTTCTTCATGAGGAGCTTTTGATTGATGTATATCACGAATGCTTTTTTAGCAACACTAATCGATCTTTAGGGCCTTGTGGAATCCTTTCATACTCAGCTATCTCAATAACTTCAAATTGGGGAAACCTTTTAATCCATTCATCTGTTGTGTAGTTAAGACCTCTAATGATGCCATTTATCGTATACGTATTGGTAGCAACATTCTCCATTTTGATTCGAGCAATGATTTCATCTGTTAAATAAAAATTAAACTTTAATAGACATAAACCCTTTGGTTTTAAGACTCTTATGATCTGTTCAATGATTTCTATACTTGTTTCATAAGGTACAACATCTAAAACATTTGAGCAAATCAAGCCATCGATGTGTGAATCATTAAATTGGTTTAATAGTTCATGTGTTCCAACTATTCCTTTTAAACCTTTAATTTCTGACATCTCACATGACGTGTTGAAAACATGAATAGCATGTGCTGAGGGATCAATGCCTATCCCTTCTTCAAGTGTGGTGCCTAATAATTTCGCAGTTAGAAGGCCATAACCCCATCCACATCCTAAGTCAATAACACGCGTTGAGTTATCACCTATATATTTTAGTAAACGATTGAAATCTTGATTGATGTCAATATCGCTATGCGTGATTTTAAAAGGTTCAACTTTTTCAAATTGAAGATTCCAAAACTTGATTAATTTTTCATTTTCTTTTTTTATGTCCATGATGAATCCTCAACTAAGATATATGTGGAATCTAGATATGTATTTCGAAATTGATAGACACCATCGTCACCGGAAACATACAGCTTTATTTGATAGCGAATATTCCTTTCTAAACCTGTAAAAGCAATGTAGCGTTCAATAATGATTTTTGAATCTCGTCTCATTCGAGGTGTTATTTCTAATTCGACCTCATCAATGACTATATCATTATTGGTTGCATCAATTAAAATAAATTTAGCTGAATGTACGATTTCATGAGGATCATCAATCAGTATCATAACAGACACATCATACAAATCGATAACTGAACTTTCTAGATCTTCAGCATACATCCGATCATATTCAAAAGACTGTCTATCTAAAATATCATGAACATAATAGCGAAAACCAGCTGATAACGTGTTTGGTATTTTACCCATTGTTGTTGATGAACTGGTGTATATCCTCATTTCAATATCAACATATCCCGTAGGGTTATCTTTATCATAATATAAATCTAGTATATAATGATCGTTCAACTTGAAGTTAATCTCAGAAACTGGATGGAATAACCGACGCTCTTGGTGCTCATATGTAATTGCAAAAAAATAACGATTTGTTATGTAATGACTGGTTATATTGTAGTCAAATTGGATTTGTCGACAAGGCACATTGATGACTATGTTCGTAATCTCTACGCCAAAAGACACATTATCATAAGTTAACGGTTCTACAAGATAACCTTGTTTTTTTAACAATCGTTCATCATGGTAACTCAAACTTGAATATTTAGAGCAACCTGTAATCGTCAATAACATCATGATAAATACAATGATGATGCCTTTTTTCATATAGTTTTCCCCCCTCAAAATGAATCGAATTATTTACGTTCTTTTTTATCTTGATACATACGTCTGTCTGCTAATCTGATGACCATTTGAATATCTTCATGATCATCTTTATAGTGCGCAACACCGGAGCCAAAATCAATAATAATGGGTTTCTCATCAATGATAAATGGTGTGTGATTGACATGTTCTCTAATAGTTTCTATATTTTTTAACCCCTCATGAAGTTTTGTGTCCAGCATGATAATTGCAAACTCATCGCCACCTGTACGATAAATAGAATCTTTAGATGTCAGACAATATTGTATTGTTTTTATAAAATGAACGATGTATTGATCACCCACAAAATGTCCATAGGTATCATTGATTTTCTTTAAATCATTTAAATCCAGCATAGCAAAACTAAATGTAACATTTGAGTCCGAAGTGTATGATTCAATGATCTTATCGTAATAATCACGTGAATATATACCCGTTAATGAATCATACTGTGATAATCTATAAATCTTTTCGACAAGATGGTGATTGTTTAGTGCAATTTCAATTTGGGATGCCAAATGCTTAATCAAGAGTTTATCTTGTTCGTCAAAAGCATCTTGGTTTTCCATGTTGTCAAGATTTATAAATCCATATATTTGATCTTCAAACATGATGCCGCAGGTTAATACTGAAGCAGCTATAACAGTTTCTCTATCGATAAATTCTTGATTGACATTTCGGTCAGGATTAGCTTCATTGAACGTTTTGAGATCTGAAATGACTGTCGGTTCAAAAAATGTTTGAAGGCGGTATTGATATGTGTCTTCAAAGCGTAAGTTAATCTGTTTTAAAAGGGATAAATCGTAACCTACTGCAGCAAGAAACTCCATATGATTATCATCTTTTTTTACTATAATACTTCCTGATTCAGAATTAGGAACTAAGTCTACGGCAATCTCTAAAATGTTTTGTAAAAGTTTATTGAGATCGTCATTTAATAACATGTGTGGTGTAACACCCATCATCGCTTTTGTTATTTCATGACTGCGTTCTAAATGTTCATAGTTTTTAGTCAAAGCGAGTAAATCATGTTCTTTATCGCTGATGATTTTACTGAAAAAATGAAATGAGATGGCTGCTACTGTTGCTATCATGTAGAGATGGGTTATCAAATTAGGTGAAAGTGTCTCATAATTCAATATATGAAAGATATCAAAAGAGAGAATGACTAGAAGACCCAAAAGAGATCCTTTTAATAAATCAAATTGGACCCATACTGTAGCAATAAATAGAATAAATAATCCGGTAATTGCCAAAACTTTCTCTAATGAAGAACTTTGACTTAATTGATCAAAACTTCCTGTAACGATGGGAATTAAAACTGCAAGAACAAAAAGAACAAGGATGGAAATTCTTATACCTTGTATCAATTGTTTGTTAAGTTTTATAGCGTTTTCTATTTTCATTTATTAACCTCGAGTTATCTTAAGGTTGTCTATTCTTTATGTCCTTTATGAAATTTAAAATGACCATCCTTATCCCATAAACCCCAATAGGCACCGTATTCCCCTTCATGATTGATCTTCCACACTTCGTCAAAAGATGAGAAGTAAAACAGGTGTATATTTTCTTTGTTTGCCCACTCAAACGTGTTAATGAAATAGCGCATTGCATTAGCGTAAGATGGCATAGCTGCGCCATATTGTTCGCCCTTTGTCGGCCATCCAGTTTCACTGATAACAATGGGTTTCCCTTTGGCGTTTTGTAAAACAAGATCATACATTTTCTTCATATACTCAACTGAAATTTCAAGTGCACAATGTTCCCAAAAGGGATAGCAGTTTGCAAATAAAACATCGCAGTGATCGACAATTTCTGGATAATTGACAAACATATAATATGCATCCACATAGCCTACAGGTACGTTGGGTACTTCCTTTTTAACACGCTCGATATAATCAATCAGCTGTTCGATTTCTAAATCTTCTCTAAGTAATACCTCATTGCCAATAGCAATCATATCTGCATGTCCTTCTTTAGCGATTCTAATGACATTGTTAATCTCTATTTCATTATTTTCTAGGTCACTGTCAAGCCATGCTCCAACTAAGGTTTTAAGTGATTTTTCATGTGCGATTCTTGGAACCTCTTCATTACCATTGGTCGTTGAAAAAGTTCTAATCCAGTGTGTATAAGGTCGAATAATCTCTAATCTGTCAGCAATCTGTTGTTCAGAGATAAGTGATTTGACACTGGGATCTTGTCCTTCAAGATATGGACTAAAACTGAGACCTGATATTTTTTGTTTTAAAATATCTTGTACTTTTTGTTCTAATTCTTCAACGTTTTCACTTACATTGGATTGCTTGTTAAGTAAATAGCGATTCACATTTAAGTAGCGCATTTGGTTCTTTGGTTTTGACATGATTCATCACCTCTTGTTTTTATGATATCATACGAGCCTTTGTTCTATCTGAAAAAAATGAAATGTCTTATGTGGTTGTCTTAGAATCTTTAAGGGTGTAAAAGAGAACTGTTTCAATAATGATACCGTAAACGACACCTGCTAAAAATCCCATGAGATCTTTAAATTCAGTTGCACTATAGAAAGCAAATGAGACAAATGCACCAAGAAAAACACCTCGAAGTAAACCTATTTTAATGTTTTTAGGCCTTGAAAATAGTCCAATGACTAAACCCATCAAAAGTCTATTAAACCAAAAAGAAAATACATAACTTGTACTTAATTCACCAGGCATACGCAGTGATGCACCAACAATACAAAAGATACCAAGTATTGCGCCGATGATGAGACCATACATGACTCTTTTACTCATTAAGATCACGTCCTTTATCATCATTTTACCATGTCATAAATTGAAATCATTCTAAACTTTACAGTTATCTATTAATCAACGATCTTGTTTTTAAGTTTCTTATCGAAAAAAGTATACATAAAGTAACCTACAATCAGAACACCAATACCTATCATCGATGGAACAAAACTTTCAATAAGTGTCGCTATTAATAACATCAGTAACCCGAAAATAGCTAATCCAGGAACATAAGGATATCCCCAAACCTGATAACGAGGATACTCTGTGATAGGATGTGTTTTTCTAAACTTAAAGAGGGATATAAAAATGAGTGTGTTAAAAATAAGTCCTGCAAACACAACAAACGTCAATAGAGATTCAACACTGATGGATGTAATCAAGAATTCTAATGCAACGAGAATACTTGCGAAAAGCGCTGAAAGAATGAGAGCAATATAAGGTGTTTGATATTTTTTATGTTCTTTAGCCACTTGCTTAAAGAACATACCATCTTGTGCCATTTTTTGATAGACTCTTGGAAATACCAAAATACTGCCATTAAGGGCACCAAAAACTGAGATGGCAACTGAAATCATAATAATAAGTTGGCCAGCATTTCCAAATAATACATAAGCTGCATTAAAAATAAACCATCCGTAGGTTGAGGTAAGTAAATCTGAATATGCAACCAAACGATATAACGATATGATAAATAATACATAGATTGCCATAACACCAAGCGTCGCTATGGATAAAGATTTAGGTAAGTCTTTTTTAGCATCTTTCATATGTCCTGTGATGGCATTTAGATTAGTCCAACCTTCATAAGCCCATAAGGTACCTACGACAGCAAAACCAAATGCTACTAAGATTTGAAAGAACGATTTTCCTTCTAACAATGACGTTAATACAATTTGTTGTTTACCTACAATTAACCCCCTCACAATAATCATAACAATTGGTATCATCTTAGCTGCCATGAAAACTATTTGAACCATTGTTCCTAATTTTAGACCACAATAGTTTATAACTGTAAGCAATGCTATAGCAAAAAACGCAACTAAACTTATCCATGGTCCTAATGCAGGAAATATATTGGATAAGATTTGGCTAAACAAAATAGCTAATAAAGCAATACTTCCTGAAGATGATAATACTAAATTCATAAAACCTGATAAAAACGCAACTCGATGTCCATATGCTTTTTTCAAATAAACATAGTACCCACCGTTTTCAGGAAATAGTGTCCCGAGTTCAGCATAAGATAACCCTGAAAACAATGTAATGAGTCCACCTACAATCCAAGCGAGGATTGATAGGGGAAGCGATTGATAAGATCGATCTAAAATTTGGAATCCCAGAAAGAAAATACCAGATCCAATCATGATACCTGCTAATATAGATACCCCTGACCAAACATTAATAATTTTATTGTTTGACATAAAATGCCTCCTTAACACATCTAACATATCGATGACTTATGATTTTGCATGACAATTTTACCATTTTTAATGAAGCACTGCCTACCATAATACACAAAAAATATCTCTTTAGAAAATCAAAGAGATATCTTAATCGGTTGCTAAGTATATGCTACATGTCTGTGCTTTATATATTCAATATGTTTAAGTAGCTAGATAAGTATTTATTTTGTTCATCATCATCTAACAAATGATACATGGGTTGTTCTTCCATGATGGCATATCTCAATAATAAACCCACAACAATTTCAGCAAATGATATAGCATCTACATTTAATTGATGATAAGAAACATACCGTGAAATTTTTTGAATGACTTGTTGATAGATAATTTTTGTAAATTCTAATTCTTGCGGTAACGTATGTGCTAATGTTTCTCTGATCAACATTTTAATAAGCGTATGATGTATTGAAATCATTAGCAATTTTTCATGCGTAAGTGTTTTAATAAAATCTCTAATATCTTGATTGATATCAATCAATGAATCATCACCCATTGATTCCCCCACTGCATGTTTAACTGTAATCAAGAATAGGTTTTTTTTCGTTTGAAAATGACGAAATAATGTCATTTCAGAAACATTCGCTCTTTTGGAAATCTCTAAAGTGGTTGCGGCATCATATCCCTTTTCTGAAAAGACAACAAAGCTTGCCTCTATGATGCAGTCTTTTTTTTCTTTCAAAGCTCCACCATCTTTCTTATGAAGAAGTTAACGGTTCTAACACCTTCACATCTCTCGTAAATGTTATTGCTAATATTGTCGGTAAAACTACAATTGTTGATAGCAAGGCTAATGATAAATTAACTAATGTCATTATACCAAAATTCGATAAAATAACGAAATCAGAAAAGATGAGTGCGCTAAATCCTCCCATAGTGGTTAAGGCAGATACCAAGATGGGATTCGCCATTCTTGATAGAGCATTTTTGATTGCTTCTTGTCGATCATTTGTTTTTAGTTTTTCCTCTTCAAAACGTTCTGTAATCAATATGGTGAATTCAGTTCCTATTCCCATAATTAATGCTCCTAATGTTGCAGTGAGTGGTGTATAACTAATACCAAATAGTGCCATAATACCACCACTCCACCCAACGATGATTATAATAGGAATAATTGGTAGCATTGCCCTGTAAAATGATTTATAGATGATCAATAAACTAATGAAAATTAAGGCTAAACCTATCAATGTAATCTCGTATCGACCAGTTGTTAATGCCTTCATCATCTCACTATCAATAATAGATTGTCCTGTAATCGATACTTTTGCATTCGTATCAATTAATTTAATCTCTTTTTCTAGATTATCGATGAAGTAACTAAATTGATCATCATTCATATCAACTATAGACACATTGATAACTGTTTTGGTGTATGTATCATTAATGAAGAGCTTTCTTTGATCCATTGGCATTGTTTCTATCGTTGCTTCATTAATCATATTCAGATTAGATATTCCCATCATTTGAAACAAACTAAGCAGTGATGATATCTCAATGATACTTTCTTCATATGATGTAATCATTAAATTCTCGATGTCTTGAAGCAATTCTAAGTTTCCGATAGACAAAATACTTGTATCTTCAATAATAATCGATATTTGCTCTGTTGAACCAATCGTATCTCTAAGTGTTTTAATATCGGCTAATGCTTCACTGTCTTGTGGCATAAAATTCTCAAGGTTTGTTTCTGCTTCAGCATCTTGATCAACATATATACCAACAACGGCTAGTATAATCGCTAGACTTAAAATAACAAATTTAAACTTTAAAACGATTCCTACTAAACCGGATATAAAACGGTTAGGTTTTAAAGCTTTTAATTGCTTTTGCTTTTCTGGTTTAGGGAAATGTTTGTCTCTAATATAAAGAAAAGGAATAAAGATAAAAACACCAATAATAAAAGCAATCACTATGCCTAGTGTTAACATAGCTCCAAAATCATTAATCATAGGTACTTTCGAACGATATAAACTGAGTAATCCTAAGCCTGTTGAAATCATCGCAATTAACACAGCTGGCACCATTTTTTTAACAGTTATTAATAAAGCTTTATTGTATTTCATAATTTAACCTCTTTCCTCTTCGTATCGTGTTTGAAATTGTATAAAATAATCTATGCCTAATCCGATAAGAACAGGAAATACAGCCATAGAAACCATGGTTAATCCAATGGATAGCCACCCCATCATCCCTATGGTAGCAACCACTGCAAATAAAATCATAACAATAGGTAATAATCTCATACGTACTTTATAAATCAATAATAAGATGATAATCATAATGACAATAGCTGATACCATCATAAACTTCATGCTATCCATCATCGAAGATTTGATTGAACGATCTAAAATGGGTTTGCCAGAAATTAGGACTATATCTTCACTGTTTTCTTGTTTTAGTCGGATCATAAGTGTTTCATAAATTGCATCAATTTGCTGATCCGTAACGTTTCCATCTAAGATGATAACCATACGCAGTTGTTCATCATTCACTACAAAACTACTAAACATACTTTTAACCTGACTAGATTCATCATAAATCATCATGTGAAGTGTATCAGGTGATGTAGGAAAACTGGGTTCAAAACTATTGAAATGTGTCGATATTTGTGTCAAATTTGTTCCAATATTCCCTAAATTAACGCTCATTGTGTGTAGTGCTGTAGACAATGTTTGCATTGATTCAAGTTGTGTATTTAAAGTTTCTGAAAGACCAACAAGTGTTAGCATTAATTGACTTAATGCGATACTGGTTTGTTCTGGGATGGATGAAAGGGTACTTTGCATTAAAAGTTGAGAAATATTTTGATTTAAAGTTTCTGCATTTGTTATTGTTTTTTCTGTTAGTTCTAATTCTTCTACTAATAACGGATCCTCCTTGATTTGTGTTTTCAAATCATTTAAATCATTCTTAAGTTCTACAACTGCTACATTTAATAGATCTAATATGCTAAAGATATTGATCAAACCGGTATTTAGTTGATTTTGTGCAGTAACCAATTGACTTAAACTTGTTGAAATCGTTTCTAGGTCTGGCAGTTCTGAAGGGTTCTCAGATACCATTTGTGATGAAAGCTGATCCAATTGAAATGCTAGTGTCTTTAATCCCTCAGCCATTACGCTTAAACCATTTTCAGTTTGCTCATAAAGCGTTTGACTGACTTGATCAATAATTGTTACAGGACTATTGATAGCAAAAACTCCATCAAGATTTTTGATATCTTCTTGCATCTTATTCATCAGCAATAGTGTTGACGAGTCATACATCGTCTCTTGATCAAAGATTAAAATGATGGGATCTTTTCCAAATTCATTTTGATAGGCTTCATTGTCCTGATAGATCGATGTCTCATCTGATATCAATGTATCATTTCCTGTTTTTAATTTGATTTGAGTCGCACCAGTAATTAACCCAACCATTACGGCAAACGTGATAATAAGTGTTTTAACTGGGTATTTCATGATGAGTGATGTTAGTTTTTTCATTATATTCTCCTTTTTAGTGTTAGTACTCACTATCATAGGATACATGAATTGACATCATATGTAAAGAACAAAATTTTTATTTTTAAGATTCACATAATTCATAACAAAAAGTGGACTCTCCTTAAGAGTGCCCACTCTATATCCCATTGATACAATTATCGGTTTTTTTCTTGATTAATCCAATTACATTGAATTAACCCGCATGATTCATAACTAAAACGAAAGCATAGTTAACAGCTATATTGTTGTAAATATTCATCCTCTCGCGTTCCATTCTCATATAATATTAACATGTGTATCTTACCTGACTATATGTAAACCAGCCAAATATTTCCACTCATTTCTCTGTTTAAATTGAATATTATTTAGTTTTATATGTTCATAAGTAAAACTTTTCTCAAGTGGTAATTGTCATTAATGTATCGACATCATAAACATGATGGACAACATCTTGCTCATAATCTGAAAGCGTGAGTTCCAGCTTGGTTTCCGTTTTGAGGCATATCACTTCAGTATCACCCAACATTTCAAGTGTTTCTAATCTAATTGCTATCAAAACTAATTGCTGATAAAAGTCAGCTGAGTTGATATTAAATGTTGAGGGAAATAGAGAAAGCATAACCGATCTTGTGAGTTCTGAAAAACCAAACGTATGAATGACATCGCCATTCATAAGCAGATCAAGAGTCGAACTGTCTTCTAATTGTAAAACTTGATATGTGTCAACATGTTTGCGATCAACATCCATATTCAATAACATATCGGTGATTTCATCATAGAGATCTCTTCGTAATTGATTATCCCAAATATAGATAAACTGGTGGTTAACATCATCTAAGATCCACCATTCAAAGGCGAACAACGCATCATTCAGTTTTAACTCATCGACTAATTCTGAATTTCCTACTAAAAAAGAATCAAATTGAACAGTTTCCTCTTTGGAAACACATGATGTTAAAAATGGCGTTAGTACCAAAATGATAAACATATATAATTTTTTCATATTTAACCCCTTCTATTCACACTTCATCATAAGACTATTTGTCAATTAACTGATAGTTCGTATACTTCACCAGTGATAATCTTATAAACTTCTTCATCGATGAATGGAATGATAAGATTTTTATAGACAACGAAGATTTGGCTTGATTTAGGATTATCAACTAAGTCATCGTACCCAACTTCATCATAATGATTTTGAGCATCTTTTTCAGTTTCAAACTCTAAAATATACGCTGCAAAATGTACATCTTCGTCATATACTTTATATTCTTGATCTACACCCTCATATGCGTTTTCTGATAATTCAACTGAGTATCCGTTCTTTTCGAGATCATTTTCAACAGAATTCATTCTGCTACATCCTGCAAGCATCAATACTAAAAATATAATAACCAACTTTTTCATAATCTTCCCCTTATATGTTTGATTAAGATAAGCATATCAATACTTATCTTTACTATGAAAACTATTAATAAGGCCAAAAACCATTAAATAAAGCATTCCAACAATCACGTATACTTCACTTCCAAATCTCTGTGTATTTACCACTTGATTTAGCTTATAACCCTCATCCAAGTCCTCGATATATATCGATAAACCTGTTTGTTTGGTGATCATCATATTTTCTTGCTGAAAAAACTGTTTGGTATATGGCTCATATAGCTCAAATGTTTTATTTTTCTGCACATCATAAATCAGTGATTCATAAAAAAATACAAGTGAGTTTTCACGATCAAGTCTTTTTATGTCTCTAGCAAGATATGGTAATTCCGATGCTGAAATGACACGTTGACTTTCTACATCGATTAATACGATATTATGATTGTAGTATTCGCCTGAAAAACTAAGGGCATAACCATCGTGATATGCATAAATTTTCTGATTCCAAAATGGTAGATAGTTTAATGGATGATTGATTGCTCTAAACATATTTGTATATGCTTGATTATTTTCAACAATGTAGTAATAATCCTCATCTATAAAAACATCTTCTAGTTTTGTCATGTCTTTCCATTCAAGTTGATCAGTAATGGTATTATAATATGCTACGTTGCTGTCGTGAAATAAATAGAAACCTTGATCTTTTTCATAAACTAGATTGAAGTGCTCTTCAGATGGGATTTGCAAAATTTTCTCAAATGTGAATTGATCTGTTAATCGATATAAGAAACTCATTAACTCGCCGCTGTCATCAATATGAGATCCAGAGGCTAAACTGACTTCTGTTGTATTAATACTTATGTAAAAATCATCCTGTGAGTCAACAACTTGAAAATAAGGGAATGGAGCTTTGATGCGTTGCATATGATTTCCTTGTTTATCATAGATATTGACAAATGTCTCGATGACCATACCGCTAGTTGTAGATATCCGATGTTCTTGTATGAGATATTTGTCATCCCTTTTGTATACATTCCAATATGAATGTGTATCACGCAAATAAGGAGTTTCTACCCTGTTTAAATCAATCAATGTATTATCGTCACTAGATATATCATACTTAAAGAAATGATCATACTCTTTGTTGATAATTATAAATGGCAAAAGATATAATCCGAATATCAGTAAAAAGTGAAATAGACCTAAAAAGACCTTCTTGATGATTAACTTCTTATTTTTCAATTGAATCATCACGATATATCCGATGACAACTAACAAGGATAATAGAAAATTGGATATCAAATCATTGATAGGATTAAGTAAAATGATAACAATCTGTATTGCTGTAAAACTTATACCTCTAAAAAAACTTCTTATCATGAAAAATTCATCTTCAAGTGATGCCACAAATGTAACACTGACTAAGACAAGTGAAACAATCATGAACAGCACTAGAATCACTAATGATCCTGTAAATTCAAGGTAGAGCACATAGATTAAAACCTGCCAGATCACGATTGAAGAAAGTGTACAGCTGACATCAACTAAGACAATAGATAAAAGTGAATATGGCATTTGCTCGTTTTCATGTAATGGTATCGTTGAGCTTATACTATACATGGTGTAGGCTATGATGCATATAGCATTGATCATGATGAAGATATAATTGAAGTTGCTTAATAGATTAAATATCCAACCGATCAGAGTTGCAGCGAAAATAAATATGATGATAAATTCAATAATCTGACGCATTTTATAAGGGTTAGCATCATACAGACAATGATTCTTTTCTAAATCAAAAATAGCTTTGTATTGATCAACAAAGTTTAATTTCATATTTTTCATCCTTTCTATGGTTAAATGATTTACTCCATAGAAAGAATCAACAGCGTAAAACACAGCTCAATCGACTTGCATGATTGAACTTTTGTATTTTTGTATAATAAACATCCGTCGTATGGTTTTTTGAATAGTTTTGTTGTGGTTGTAACTTAGTGGTTATCCAGATTTTAAACCTACAAATCAAAGAATAGATTTTTTTAACTTCTTTTCCCACCAACATGAATACTTGTATGAATGCACTTGCTATGACAACGATTATTAAATATGGCGTTGATCGCGTGATGATGGGATGTGATTCATCAATCCATTTGACAAAAAAGGAGATAGTTAATGAAAAAAGAATCGCATATAGCAATGCTTTTTTCATATTAATTTGACCATTTTTTGTAATTAATGGATCTTTCATTTTCCCCGCCCCAAATATCTTATAACTTCATTATAGCACCATCATAACCCGATAACAATCCTCATTAAAGATAATAAAAACAGCACATCGATCTAATTCATCTCAGAATGTGCTGTTTTAAATATATTAGTTGATATTACCAAATACTAACCATCTTATCTTTAGATAGATACATTTGATCTTCCTCACTGATGTGATAAAACTCTTGGAACTCTGGCAAATTACTCAGTTGCATATTTGCTCTTAAAATGGATGGTCCATGAACATCTACTCGAAGGAGTAATTGACTATACTCAATGGAGCCCTTGTTACGCCATACACGTGCCCAGTTTTGGAAAAACTCATCAAATTGATGTTTTCCACCTTTTTTACTAGCTTCAAGTGCACATCGTAATCCGCCGCTATCTGCAATATTTTCAGAAACTGTTAACTCACCATTACATGGTCCGAATCCTGTTTCAACGCCTTCGAATAATGCAATCATATCTTTAGCTTTTTGATTAAAGGCTTTGAGATCTTCATCTGTCCACCAATTAAGAAGTGAACCAGTTTCGTCAAACTTAGCACCGTTATTATCGAATGCATGTGATATTTCATGTGCCATAACTGCACCAATACCACCGTAGTTTTCTGATGGCGTTTGATCTAGACTGTAATAGGGTCTTTGAAGAATAGCAGCTGGGAAGACAATTTGGTTGTTCGTTGGACTGTAATAAGCATTAACCATACTTGCTGGCATACCCCATATGTTCTTGTTAGGTGCTTTTTGGTACTTATTAAAATCGTATGTACTGATGATCTTTGACACAGCTAATTTTTCTTGAATGAGATCTGATCCCTTTTCATAGCCTTTAATTTCAAACATATCATAATATGGAGGTAACTCATCTGGGTAACCCACATGCACATTTAATGTTGAAAGTTTTTTAATCGCTTTCTCTTTTGTTTTTTCATTGAGCCATGTATTATCTGTGATGCGTTCTTTATAAACACCAATCATTTCATGAACCATTGTTTTAACATCTTGTTTAGCTATTGGGCCAAAGAAGTTTTCGCCATAATATAATCCAACAACTTGACTAAAACGATTATACGCTTGATAGAATGCGAATTTTTCTTTGCTTTGAGCTTCTTTTGTTCCAGATAGTGCACGTCTAAATGCTCCACCTGCGATACGAATATCATCAGTCAAATCCGAAGCAAACTTAAGTGCATTAGAGACAATCATCCATGATTTCATGTAATTGAAGTTGTCTTCTGAAATGATGGTATCAAATGCATGGATGAAATCTAAATTCATCACAATCAATTGATCGACTGTTTGTTTGACAAGTTTTTCTGCGTTTGCTACAACATCAAAGTTTTGTGTAAGCTTTTTAACTTCTTCACTGCTTACTGGGTTATACATTTTAACGTAGTCTGCTTTTTCAACACTCGACTTTGTTACGGGTACTAAAAGCGCATCAAATGCAAGAGCTTCCTGAATTAACACTTCTGTTTCTTCTTTACTAAATCCATATAAGGTAAGTAATTGTGATGTGGTTGCAGTAAAAAGACCAATCAGTTGGGCTTTTGTCTTTTCATCCTTATAATAACTCGTGTCAGGTAAAAAAAGGTCTGCAGCACCAAAGTATAAAACTTGATTGTTGCTGTTCATAAAATCTTGCATCACTGCAAATCCAAAAGGTGTTTCAATGGATGATAACGTTAAATCAGCGAATGCTTGATCGAGTTCGTTTAATCCATTTAATGATTTGATCTTGTTTAGAATGATATCAAATGGTTTTGTTCCAAGTTCATTTCTTTTATCAAAATCTTTTGTCATTTGATAAAGCTTAATGAATTTTTTTAGATTATCATTTAATCCTGCTTGATCTTTTTCCCACTTGGATGTTAAATCCATTAAGGTTTTTTCAATTCCTAGGTGGAGTTCTAAAAATGCTGAAATGGCAGGTTGATCTCCTGGAATAACTGCTTTTTCTAGCCATTCACCGTTGACAGCCTCATAAAAATTCTTCTTGATTTGTTCTTTATTCATATGTTCATGTAAGATTTATAATGTATTAAGTTAGTACTTAAGACGTATTTAAATCTTTACTCCTTTCGGTCTAATTTAATATACTTATAATGTACTGTGGATCTGTTTCATATCTTTATAGCATAGACTATTTCGAGGTGACGCTTACCACGGTCTTTATTTTAATCAGCAATAGTTAGTTAGCGCGTGACGCTTTTTACATGATTATGAGATAAAGACTTGCTGGACTTACCACATGTACGAAAACACTTTTTTAGGAGGTGTACTTATGATCTATATCGGCATCGATATTTCAAAGTACAAGCACGACTGTTTCATCGCCACCGAAACAGTTGATCATTCGTTCTCATTTGAGAACAATCAATCCGGGTTTAAAGAACTGTTAGAACGTTTTAAACCCTTAGTGAAACAAGAAATGATAATAGGCTTAGAGGCTACAGGTCATTACGGCGAAAATCTAAAGTCATTTCTTACCCACCATGGATATTCATTCATGGAGATCAATCCTTTTCTCGTGAAGAAGTTTGGAGAAGCCCATTCACTGAGAAAAACAAAGACGGATAAGAAAGATGCACAGATGATTTCAACTTATATGAGATCTGTAGACTACAAAGCCTATCATCATCAATCTTATCATATAAGTGCCTTAAAATCACTGACCAGGTTACGCTTCAAACTCATTTCTATCAGGACGAAACACTACAACATGATGACCAAGGTCTTAGATGTCATCTTTCCTGAATTCAAACCTTTTATGCGAGAACAAGGCTATAGTGAAACATCTTTATACATTTTAAAACGTTTTTCATCTCCAGATAAAATCGCGAAGATGAGTGATGAACACTTCGATAAGCTTCGCAGACTATCGATGGGAAAATTCAATTACCCGAAGTTTATTAAGCTGAAGGAACTCGCAAAATCTACCATCGGTGTGACACAAGATCATCAGCTTTTCAAACTCAAAACTTCGATTTCTTATGTTGAGCAGCTCAATCGAGATATCGAAGAAACTGAGAAACAAATCACTTCTCTCATGGATCGATATCCAACTCGAATTCAAACCATTAAAGGTATTGGCATCATCTCAGCAGCTGTCATCGTTTCAGAATATGGTGATATCAATCTCTTTTCGAATCCTGCTGAAATGTTATCCTATGCAGGCCTCGATTCTACGATCAAACAATCTGGGACTACGTCTTCTACCGGTAAACTGGTTAAGCGTGGCAGCAAGTATCTACGCGCTACCCTCATCAATATCTGCATGCCGGTAATGCTTTACCATTCCGCCTTCTATGCTTATTACCACAAGAAGAAACAAGAGGGCAAGCATCACCATGTCGCACTGGTTCATCTCGCTAAAAAACTGGTTAGAGTCATTCATCATCTCGAAACACATCATGAGGATTTTGATTCCTCTAAACTTCAATAACT
>Ga0265295_1003823_pt1 | contig 21128 bp, 20 predicted proteins | sample Munlansysbiofilm_FD_192503 | JGI IMG/M metagenome (GOLD analysis project Ga0265295, IMG submission 192503) | Leachate microbial communities from a municipal landfill in Southern Ontario, Canada - Methane capture system biofilm | ecosystem: Engineered > Solid waste > Landfill > Unclassified ... | reverse complement strand
CGAACGATGCAACTCGATAAAATAGACCGAGTCGAGTGTAGGGGCCCCCTTTACGGGTGCCCTTGTGGAGGCCAATTTGGCTGGAATTTAATATGAAAAAAGGGGCGGTCACAAGGGGTGTGAGGGATGACCACAAGGGTCGCAATTGAGGGCACCCGCAAGGGGAGCCCCTACATCTCGGCAAGCTAAAAGCTGTTTCCTAATAAAAAACAAAATAGATATACTAACTGAGGGAGAAAAAAATAATGAATATCATAGATCATTTGGAGCAGGAGCAGATTCGGCTTGATGTGCCGGATTTCAGGGCGGGTGACAATATCAAGGTTCATGTTAAGATCCGTGAGGGTGAAAAAGAGCGTATTCAGATATTTGCCGGTGTAGTGATCAAAAAAACCAAGGGACTTGCCGCAGCCCGTTTTACCGTTAGAAAAATTTCCGGTGGCGTTGGGGTTGAGCGAATCTTTCCCCTTAATTCACCGAGTATCGACAAGATCGAGGTTGTATCACGGGGCCGGGTACGACGCTCCAAGATATACTACCTCAGAAATCTGCGGGGCAAGGCTGCAAGAATTAAAGAACTGCGCACGGCATAATTAATATCCTCCATGTGGACTTTTGAACGAAGGGCACAGAAGGCAGGATATAATTGCGTTGCAGGCGTTGACGAGGCCGGCAGGGGTCCCCTTGCCGGCCCTGTTGTGTCTGCAGCCGTAGTTCTTGGTGAAAATTTCCCGGCGATGGGGATAATGGACTCCAAGAAACTCTCCCCTAAAAAAAGGGAGCTCCTATACGGAAGAATCATGGACAAAGCCATTGGGGTCTGTGTGGGTTTTGCCTCCCACCACGAGATTGATATGCTCAATATCCTGAGGGCATCCCTGCTTTCCATGTTAAGGGCTGTCAACGGCCTTAGTGTCAAGCCGGACTATCTTCTGATCGACGGTCGTTTTTCCATTGATTCTCCCATAGATCAAAGGACAATTGTCAGGGGAGACAGCCTCAGCGTATCCATAGCAGCGGCATCCATAATTGCCAAGGTGACCCGGGACAGGATCATGGCTGACATGCATCGCCTTTACCCAGGTTACGGGTTTGACCGACACAAGGGATACCCTACCAAGCTTCACAGGGAGGCCCTTGCAACCCTTGGCCCTTCTCCGGTTCATCGCTACAGCTTTAAAGGGGTTACTGCGCTCTGATGGAAAACCAGAAACAGCGGATGGGGCGCCTTGCAGAAGATGCAGCAGCAGACTTTTTGAAAAAACAGGGGTTTACCATTGTCGAGCGTAACTACACGGCTAGGGTAGCCGAAATTGATATCATTGCCAGGGAGGACGATACCCTGGTTTTTGTCGAGGTAAAAGCTAGAAAAAGGTTTTCCAGAACCGGCCCAAGGGAGGCTGTAACCTGGGCAAAACAGCAGAAAATCATCATGGGCGCCCGTTTTTTCATGCGGGAAAAAGGGATCACCGACCTCCGGGTGCGGTTTGATGTTGCAGCCCTTTACGAGGAGAACGGTACCTTCCAGATTGAGCTTATCAGAAATGCATTCCAGACCGACTGACCCAGATCAGGATCTTGTTCAAGATCAAGGCCGAGAAGGTCAACCGATACAGGGCACCCTCTATGTGGTGGCAACTCCCATCGGCAATTTAGGGGACATCACCTTCCGGGCCGTTGAAATCCTTGGCCAGGTTTCCATGATTGCCGCTGAAGATACCCGGCACACTGGCAAACTCCTTGCCCGCTACCAGATAAAAAAGCCCCTTGTATCCTGCCACGATCATAATGAGACCCAGAGGATTGATGAGTTTGTAGACCGGTTAAACCGGGGAGAGGACATTGCCCTTGTTTCAGATGCTGGTACTCCTTTGGTGTCTGACCCTGGATTTGAACTGATAAGAGCCTGCACCCAGGCAGGCATCAGGGTTATTCCCATTCCAGGACCCTGCGCCGCAGTGGCGGGTTTGAGTGTTTCAGGACTTGCCACGGATTCGTTTCTTTTCGTGGGATTTCTGCCGAGAAAAGCCGGACGACGCCGGGAGCGGCTGGAGGCGCTTGCAGGCGAAGGTTCAACCCTTGTGTTTTACGAGTCCCCCAGGCGCATCCTTTCTCTTCTTGGGGAAATGGTTGAGATCCTGGGTGATCGTCCCGGGATGGTGGCAAGGGAGATCACCAAGATCCACGAGGAGTACCTCCGGGGAAGCCTCTCTGAAATCATGGCAGCACTTGGCTCAAGGGACAGCGTAAAGGGCGAGTGTTCCCTATTCGTGGCGGGCGCCGACCTGTCCCACCCCCCTTTGATGTCCGATGAAGCCCTGGATCGGCTTGTTGTCAAAGCCCTTGAAGATTCAAACCAGCGAACCGGGGATCTTGCAAAGGAACTGGCAAAGAAATTCAAGATTTCCAGAAAATCTGTTTATGATCGAATCCTTGCCCTTCGATAAATCGCCTTTCATGGCAGATTTGTTTCTCCAATATAATTTTTAAGATAGCGCAGAATGCTGGATTCTGGTCAGCGATGCGGGCCGGGGTGTAATTGATCTGGTTCTTTGCCAGAACCTCCTATTCTTGATGGATAAGATTAAGTTGGAAATACGATGACATAAGGAGTTTGCCTAATCGCCAATTCCTGAAATTAAGAATCGTATAATCGTTTGGAACAGTAGTGGTTCGTCAATGTTTTGTGAATTTAATTTATAATAATTTGGTCCTTCAGAGGATAATAGCTTAATACACTTGACTTTTAAGCGCTTATCTGGAAATGATATTTCGGTTAATCACTAACCCCTAAATTAGTTGTCTGTAAACAGGAGGATCCATGATTGTTGCAGAGAGAAAACCCTTTGATGAGATTAAAAATATGGTGTCAGGCTATAAACGTGTCCTGACTGTTGGATGCGGCACCTGTGTCGCTGTCTGTCTTGCCGGAGGATCAAAAGAAGTCGAAACCCTGAATGCAGAGCTCAACCTGGCCTTTGGCCGGGATAAAGTTGAGTTTGGTGCCGAGACTCTTGAGCGCCAGTGTGATATGGAGTTTCTGGCTGAGCTTGATTCTAAGGTAGGCGAGTACGATGCTCTCCTCTCCATGGCCTGCGGTGCAGGTATACAGTTTCTTGCCGAACGTTTCCCGAGTATACCGGTTTTTCCGGCTGTGAACACTTCGTTCATCGGTGTCAACCTTGATGTGGGATGGTATGAGGAGAAATGCCGGGCCTGCGGTTCCTGTGTCCTTGCAATGACCGGCGGCATCTGTCCTGTGACCATGTGCGCCAAGAGCCTTTTTAACGGCCCCTGCGGCGGAACCAACCAGGGCAATTGCGAAATAAGCAATGATCAGCCCTGTGCCTGGTATAAGATCCATGAACGCCTGGCGGCCCAGGGACGACTTGACCAGATAATCGAGATTTCACCACCCAATGACTGGAGCAACCAGAAACCAAGAACGGTTATTCAGCCAGGTTATGAGGACAGGGTCAAGGCCCTTGGCCGATGATAGCTGTTCTTTATGGTTTAACTTTTATGATTTGACGGAAGAGATCAAACGGAGAAATCAATATGAAATCAGGAAGCAGGTTAGAAAAAATCCTTAAAGCCGGTCATTTTGCCTTTACAGGGGAGGTAGGACCTCCGAGGGGTGCTAATGTTGAAGCCTTAAAAGAAAAAGTAGCACATCTCAAGGGATGTGTGGATATGGCCAACATAACCGACAACCAGACAGCAATGGTCAGGATGTCAAGCTGGGCTGCCTCGTTGATCTGCATGCAGGGGGGGGTTGAGCCAAATTTCCAGATGGTTTGCAGGGATCGCAACCGACTTGCCATGCAGGCAGATATCCTCGGGGTCTATGCCCACGGTATCCACAACATGCTCTGCCTTTCGGGCGACCACCAGCAGTTTGGTGACCATCCCCAGTCCAAGGGAGTTTTTGACCTTGACTCCATGCAGCTCATCGGAATGGTGAAAAAAATGAGGGACGAGGGCAAGTTCCTGGGCGGGGCCGACATTGACGTACCTCCAAAGCTTTTCATCGGTGCCGCTGCCAATCCCTTTGCCGAGCCCTTTGAATGGCGGGTCCATCGCCTTGCCAAAAAGGTGGCTGCGGGAGCAGATTTTATCCAGACCCAGTGTGTTTTCAACATGGAGAGAATCCGTGAATGGATTCGTCAGGCAAACGACATGGGACTTACTGAAAAGGTTGCGATCCTCCCCGGCATAACACCAATGAAGAGCGTTGGTATGGCCAAATACATGAAGAACAAGGTGCCGGGAATGGATGTCCCAGATGAGATAATTAAGCGTCTTCAGGGGGTTGACAAGAAAAATGTCGCCGATGAGGGCATCAAGATCGCCTGTGAGCAGATCGAAGAGTTCAAGGAGATGAAGGGCATTGCTGGAGTTCATCTCATGGCCATCGAGTGGGAGCACATGGTGCCTGAGATTGCCGAGCGTGCTGGAGTACTGCCGAGACCTGAAGTTTAATAACCATAAGGAGTTTGCAATTGAACAGTCAAACCGGAAAAGTAATGGTTGTGGGCGGCGGTATAGCAGGGCTTACTGCGGCCTGGGAACTGGCCCGAAAAAATATCGGTGTCGAGCTTGTTGAGAAGAGCTGCTTTCTTGGCGGCCACAGCATCGGATACACCTGCAAGGCAACCGAGATGTGCCAGAAGTGCGGTGCGTGCAGCGTTGAGAAGATGCTCAAGGATGTTGTCGGTGAACCTTTGATCAACGTCCACCTCAGAACCGAGGTAAAGGCCCTTGACAGATCAGACGGATACAAGGTTACCCTTGCAAAGAGCAGCGGTGAAGCCGCCGACGGAAAGATTCTCAAGGGATTTTCCCGGCACAATACCCCGCTTTTTGTCGTTGGTGAAAATGTTAACGAAGCAGCCCCCGAGGGGGCGATGAAGATCAAGGATATGGGCAGCGAGTGTGAGCTTAGTGTTGACGCTGTTATCCTTGCAACGGGCTTTTCGCCCTTTGATGCCTCCCTCAAGAGCACCTACGGGTATGGACGTTGGGAGAATGTGATAACGGGCCTTGAGTTCGAACACATTGAGCGGGAGAATGCAGGAATCGTAAGGCCGTCTGATGGAAAGCCTCCCAAAAGGGTCGCCTTTATCCAGTGTGTTGGATCAAGGGACGAGCGTTTAGGGCATCTCTGGTGTTCTGAGGTCTGCTGTGCCTACGGCCTTCGCATGGCAGGAACCATCCGCCACCAGGACCCCGAAGCCGAGGTATCGGTCTTTTATATTGATATCCAGAATGTGGGCAAGGAATTTCCAGCTTTTTATGCGAAGACCAGGGAAAACGTCCGTTTTGTAAGGACCATCCCCGTTGACATCTATCCTGTTGAAAATGATTGCCTGAAGCTTCGACACATGGCCGAAGACCAGGGAACTCCTACTTTTGAGGAGTTCGACCTTGTGGTTCTCTCCATTGGAATTATGCCTGGGACCGATACAAAGCTCATCTCAGAGATCTTTGACGTGCCCATGACTGTGGATGGATTCCTTGACGACAGCGCAGCCAATGGAATCTTTGTGGCTGGAACGGCCTCAGGGCCCGGAACCATAGCCGCCAGCATGGCAAAAGCGGGTAAAGCTGCCTTTGACGCCGTAAAATACCTTGGGGGTGCCAAATGATAGCGGAAAAAACAACCATGATAGATGTGACCATGAACAGGGATGTTCTTGTTGTGGGGTGTGGTGCCCCGGGTGTAGAGGCTGCCGTAGCCCTTGCAGATCGAGGCTATAACGTTGTACTTGCCCATGACGGGTCAGACGAAAAGAATCCTGCCAGCGGTGTAGAGGTGATGACCTCCACCAGGGTGGAACGGCTCGCGGGCGTTGCAGGCGATTATCGCATCTGTCTTGCAACGGGCGACAAGTTTGTTGAACGTACCTTCGGGGCCATTGTGGTTGCCCCCATCTACGGGCTTGAGCCTTTGAACCCGGCCTATGGTCTCACACTGGACGACAGGGTGGTCACCATGACTCAGATGGAGGCCCTTCTCAAGGATGCTGCATTTACCGAAGATTTAAAGAAGGGTGATGGAAAGATCGTGGCCTTTTTGTCAGGTTTCGGCCAGGAGGGAGATCCTGCCGCAACTCGCCGGGTTCTTGAGGCGGCCCTTGCCGTCCAGAATCTCGGGGCTTCCAGCGCCTATATCTATGCCAATAATGTTAAAGTTGGGGGCCCGGGGCTTGAGCGGCTCTTTACCCAGGGCCGTCACCAGGGGGTTGTCTGCTTCAAGCCCCTTGAGAAACCTGGGATCGACCAGGGTGAAACCCTGAAGATCACCATCAATGATCCGGTTATCCGGGGGGACCTGGTTCTTGAGCCGGACTATATCGTTGTAGAGGAAAAGACAGTCGTGGGTCAGAAGGACTTTGACCTTGCAGCCGCCCTCCGCATAGACATGGACCTTGAAGGATTGTTGCCGAGCAACAACGTCCATCGTTTTCCGGTTAATTCCAACCGGGAGGGGATCTTTGTGGTTTCCCAGCCCGTGGACGGTGCTAACGTTGTGCTGAGGGTGGAGGATCTTTTGGGCGAAGGGGTGGTAACTGTTGCAAAGGAGAGGGCGGTGGTTGATGACAGTAAGTGCGTCATCTGTCTCACCTGCTACCGCTGCTGTCCCCACGGTGCCATATTCTGGGAGAACGGGGTTGCTGTCATCTCTCCGGTTGCCTGCCAGGGCTGCGGCATCTGCGCCAGTGAGTGTCCCATGGACGCCATCCAGATTGGTGATTTTACCGATGATTCACTTAAGTCAGACATCGACGCCGCCGTGGCCTCTGCCAAAAAGACCGCAGCCCCTTCCGTTGTTGCCTTTTGCTGCGAGAATTCGGCCTTTGAGGCGGGTCAGGCTGTAAAGGCCCTTGGAGCCGATCTCCCAGAGGGCTTCAGGATGATCCAGGTCCCCTGCGCCGGCAAGGTTGACGTGGAATTTATCATGAGGGCCTTTGTGGAGGGTGCCGACGGCGTAATGGTCGCAGCCTGCCACGAGGGAAACTGCAAGGCTGAAAGGGGAAACACCTTTGCAGGCTGGCGGGTGGCAGAGGTGCAGCGGCGCCTTGAGGCCATGGGTCTCAACAAGGACCGCCTCATCTTTACGACCATCGCTTCAAACATGGCCGAAGAGTTCAGCTCCAAGGTACAGAAGTTTGTTGAAAAGATATAAATAATCAAGGGCTGTTAATGCCTCTGATAATACGATTTTTCTATGCTAAAGAGGATAAAAAGGGGGACAGATTAGAATCTGTCCCCCTTTTGTCAATCAAAGGATAAATATGAAGGGTTCTGCTGATCAATCGGTTTCACTGTCTTTGCCGGCGGATATCTCCTGGGTTCCCCTGGTGCAGTCTGTAATTGAAAATGGTGCGCCTGTGTTCGGGCTTCCACGAAATAAAGCTATGATGCTGGCCCTATCCGCTGAAGAGATCGTGGTCCACCTGGCCGGAATCGCCCGGGGCACAAGGATAGATTTCCGCCTTGAGCCTGGGGGATGGCATGTGCTGTGTAAATTTTCCTTTAAGGCAGACCCGTCGGATCTATGGGCCATGAACCTTGTGACAAAGACGGATGTTCTGGAAGAAATTGATAACCTGGGACTCCTTGTGGCTGTAAGGGCCGTAGATGGATTCACCCTGGGCCTTGAAGGGGAGACGCTCCATCTGACCCTTAGAAAGGACCGGGACTATCCGGTTGTCAAACCAGGACCAATAGAGCCCGTTGACACCCGAGGAGATCTGACCATTGTCCGAGATCCTGAACCTGAGCTGATTAAAGCCGCATGCATAAAGGCCCTTGGAATCTATACAAGAGATGTTGTTCCCCGGTCGTTTGTTACACCTGGGATGGTGGTTGACATGGTTGAACAGATGGATCTGGAAATCGCCATTGCGGTGGATGAGATAGGTGTTCTTGCCGGGATGATCTGCTGGCAGGCATCTTCGGAACAGGGTATAGGTTTTTCCGGGCCCTATGTGTTTGTAAAGGACGACCGGGCGGGAGAAATTCTTACCGATCACCTTATCAACACCGTGGCACGGACAAGGGCCATGGGCCTTTTCAGTGATTCTGCCACATCAAGCCTCGTAACCGAAGGCTTCGAATCCCTGGGACACCTTAATATGATTCAGACAGACGGCCGGACAGTTAAGCAGGAGGTCTGGTATCGTCATCTAAAGGAGGATGTGGGTGCATCTGTCTGGGCCCACAGGGCCTATGCCGAGTTTCTTCGAACCGCATACGATCGTCAGGTACTCATGCGGGATCTGAAAATTGTTGAAGGTCAGATTGAAGGAAAAGGGGAACGCCTGCCCGAGCGTTCTGTGTTTTCAGTGGAGCTAAGGGCCGATGCAGGAAAGGCAACCCTTTCTCCCATGGTGACAGGTTTAGATGCAGCCCAATGCATCTCCCGCCATGTTGAGACGCTCCTCAGGGAAAATTTTTTTAACATCTTTATCCCCATTGATCTTGCCCATGGGTGGCAGGCAGCCATGGGCCAGGCAATTATGGATAATGGGTTCGTTCCGAGGATGGTACTTCCCCACGGCGGGAAATCCGATGTTCTGGTGTTTCAGCATGGATAATATTGATTTTACCTGCCTGGTTCCAAGCTATATCCAGACTTTCGAGCCTTATTATCCGAGCAAGCCCGACTCGGAACTCATACGGCTTTACGGTGTGGATCATCTCCACAGGCTCAACAACAATGAAAATGCCCTGGGGCCGCCCCCCGAGGTGAAGCAGGTTTTAAAGACCTTTGCACCAGCGGTCGTGCCGGTCTATCCCAACGGAGACTGTTTCGATCTTCGCCAATCCCTGGCCGAACGGTTTGGCAAGAATACCGATCAGTTTTTAGTCGGTAACGGCTCCTGCGAGGTTATTTCTTCTGTGATCAAGGCCTTTTGTGAAAAAGGGGACAATATCATTACTGCAGATAAGACCTTTGCCGTTTATGAGTGGGTGGCGGAATTTTCAGGGGTTGAAGCACGTCTGGTTCCCCTTAAGAATGACGGGTTTGATCCCCAGGCCATGCTCGATGCGATGGATGGGCGCACCAAGGTATTGTTCGTCTGTAATCCCAACAACCCCACAGGCACATATTGGGACAGGGATACCATGACCAGTTTTCTTAATGGCGTTAACAGCCGCGCTATTGTGGTTCTGGACGAAGCCTATTGCGAATATGTGGAAAATGAAGACTTTCCCGACGGCATGGCCCTGATGGACCAATATCCCAATGTGGTTGTTTTCAGGACCTTCTCCAAGATGTACGCCCTGGCATCCCTTCGCATCGGATACCTTTGCGCAGGAGATGAAATAGTGGATCTTATCAGGCGGACCCACACCGTTTATTCGGTCAACACCCTTGCCCAGAAAGCTGCTGCTGCGGCCCTTGTCAATGACGGCCCGTTTATCGAGGCGACCCGCCAGATGGTGAAACAGGCAAAAACGCTCCTCTGCAATACGTTTGACTGCCTGGGGCTTACCTATATAAGCCATGAGGGCAATTATATCATGGTAAAGGTGCCCATATCCGATACCCTGATGTATCGAAAATTAATGAAAAAAGGGATCATGGTGCGCACCATGACAGGCTTCCGTTTTCCCAACTGGATACGCATCAGCCTCGTTCAAATGCCGGTGATGGAGGCTTTCTGCAATGCCTTTACCGATATTTTAAGAGGATCTGATAATCATGGGCGGTAAACAATTTAACATGGGTGAGGGCAGGGTGTTGACCGTGCTGTTGGGTCTCGGGGCCCCTGCCATGGTATCCATGTTTTTCCAAAACCTTTATGCACTGGTCGACACAGTTTTTGTCTCCTGGCTTGGCACGGTTGAACTTGCGGCCCTTTCCCTCTGTGTGCCCATGCTCTATATAGGCATGGCCGTTGCGAAGGGGGTGGCCGTTGGCGCAACAACCCTCATGAGTCATGCAAGGGGGAAGGATGATGTCGACAAAGCCCATAGTATAACCCGATCATCCCTGCCCCTTGCTCTGATTTTTATGGCTCCCTTCTGTCTGTTTGCCTTACCGGGGGTAAATGCAGACATCTTCGGGTGGTTCAACGTTGACCAGGGGGTGATTGAAGCCGTTCAAAAGTTCATGTTCTGGCTTGCGTGGACCTTTCCGGTTATGGGGTTTGCCATGGTGTGTGAAGGTGTGTTTTTGAGCCTTGGCGATGCTAGAACCCCCATGAAGGCAATGATCCTTGGCAACATTATTAACATGGTCTTGGATCCGTTCCTTATATTTTACTGTGAAATGGGCATTGCCGGTGCATCGCTTGCATCCTTGATTGGCTGGGCTGTGTCCGGCTCCTTCATGTGGTTTACCCTTAAACGCCAGGCAAGGGTCAGACCCCAATGCCTCTGTACAAGAGAAGAGGTTCGGGCCTGGAAGGAGATCTGGGTGCTGGGAGCCCCTGTGGCCCTTGCCTTTTTGATCATACCCATCTCACTTATCGGGCTTAATTATGTGCTCGCTCCCTTTGGCCCTGCCTATGTGGGGGCCTGGGCCCTTACCTCCCGCATGGAGCAGATGATTGTTCTGCCCCTTTACGGCCTTTCATGTTCGCTGATTCCCTTTGCCGGGTTTAACCTTGGGGCCGGAAACTCAGATCGTATTCGTGAGGCGGTAAGGATCTCCCTCATGATCTCTTATGGAGTACTCCTGCCCGCAGTGGTACTGCTCTGGTTCAATGCATCATTTGTAATCGGTCTGTTTAAGCCCGGCAGCGAGGTCCTTGAACTCACCACCTATGCCTTAAGGGTGTCCCTTTTAGGATATGGGTTGGTGCCGATGGAGCTTATTGTGATAGGTCTTGCCCAGGGGCTGAGACGGCCTCGGTACACCCTGATTATCAATGTGGCCCGCCTGCTCCTTTTGCGACTCCCCCTGGCGTTTATCCTTGGTTATGTCTGGGGCGGCAAAGGTGCCTATGTCAGTCATGCCCTGGCCATGATTGTAACAGGCCTCGTCAGCATCTTTATTTTACGCCGTTTACTAACCCTTGCGGACAGGACGTGCTCCTCGATGCATTAATAGTTAAAGGATTAATCCATGGTATATCTTGTCTGTTTTGTTGTCATTGTTCTTGTACTGGTTTTAATCGAGGTCAAGGCCCGCAAACACTACCAAGAAGTACACGGTCTGCCCTATGTCAGGAAGCAGATTGCAGAATACCCCTACAATGAATTCATCGAAGAGTGTGGGTCGCCCCTTAACTGGAAACTTAAACCCGGTTATGGCAAGGGACAGATGCACGTCAACAGCCTGGGGCTGCGGTGCGCTGAACCCGAACCCGGGCGAAGACGCATCTGGGTGGTCGGCGAATCCGATCTCTTCGGACCAAAGCTTGTCCGGGAACAAGCCGCTTGGTTCAATGTCCTCCAGGAGCAGCTTGACGACTCCGGCCATGACTTTCAGGTGATGAACGCATCGGTTATAGGCTATAATGTTTCCCAGAGTCTTGAGCTTGTGCGATCTCTTCCCATTGCGAAGGGTGATATTGTGCTTGTCCGGCCAAATACCAACGATGTCTCCATCGCCTATATCAAGGGAGAGGCCTGGAAAGAGGGAGATTCCTGGCCCCTTGAATTTGTGCATAAGTTGGAACGCCACAAGGCCTGGTATCTCAAGGCGATGGACCTAACCTGCATGGGCATGTTTTTGCGACGGAAATTTTCAAAGGACGAGGACCGGTCCAAAGCATTCAAACCCGCACCCGGATTTCAATGGGAACGCTTGCTTGATTATGAGGAGAATAAGGTTCGTTCCATGGTTGAATTTGCCCGGCAAAAGGGTGCCGGCGTGGCCATGTTTGATGCAGCTCCAAGCTACGGACGGGAGGTTAACCCTGATGATGAATCCAAACTTTCAGCCATTCAGAGCAACTGGGAGGGGATGGTCAAGGGCTGGAGCCATTATATTTTCGGCATTTTAGACGAGGGCGTCAAGCGGATCGGAACCCCCATGGGGCTGCCCCTATTGAAGGTTTCGTCTTATCTATGGAACCATCCCAGGCGTTACCTGCTTTACCTTGATCTTGTCCATTTCAATATTGATGGGCATAGGGTTATGGCCCAGGCCCTTTACGAGGAGCTTGTTAAAAGTAAGCTTCTCACCCATGAAAAAAATCAAAATGGAGAAAATTGATGGGACTTGATCCAGTGACCAAATCGACACAATTAATCAAATTAATAGAACGCCTTGAAACTGAAAAAAAAACAATCGAGCCGGATCAGGATGCGGTTGTGGAGCTCTTCCGGGATGAAGATGCCCTGGGGGTTTCTCTTCTCTATTATGAAGTTTACGGAGATCGCTTTCCGGTTCAACATGTTTATGATCCGGATGAGGTAAAGAGGCGCAATCATACCGACGAACAGTACACTCTGGTGGCCAGAACCACCGGGGGAGATATCGTAGGCATGATTGGCCTGGTTTGCAATTGCCCCAACCAGAAAGTGTATGAGACAGCCCAGTTGATGGTTATGAAATCCTATCGCAAGACCTGGTTGGCGGGAGAGCTTAACCGGTATGCCCTTGGGGAAATGCCCGAAACCCTTAACTTGTCGGCAATCTTTGTGGAGGCGGTGTGTAACCATCCAGTGTCCCAGGTTATGGCCCATAAGCAGGGATTGTGCGCCACAGGCCTTGAGATGGAATGCATGCCTGCTGCAGTTTACTCAAAGGAGGGAGGGGTAGTTCGAAATGTCTCGCTGCTCCTGATGTTCAAGGTCCTGAGCGCCGATCCTGCTTCGGTGCATCTGCCCGAACCCTATGGTGAATTCATGCTAGGTCTTTACGGGCAGCTGGGGCTTCAACGTAAAAATTTACCCGGCGAGGATCTTGCCGGAATCACCGAATCGGACGAGTTCCTTCTGCCCGATGCCGGTATCGCCCGGATCACGGTCAAAAAAACAGGTGCAAACTTCGGTCGGGTTATGCAGGATTTCGAGGCTGCGGCGGGCGAACATTCCCTAATCCAGGTCTATCTCAACCTGGGAGACCCTGGGTGTCCCAGGGCGGTGGAACTGTTACGCAAATATGGCTATTTTTTCGGAGGGTTACTTCCCCTCTGGTTTGAAAGCGACGGGATGATCATGCAGAAGCTTCCAGAAGAACCTGACTGGAAGGGGCTTTCTCTCCATGACGGGGAGGCTGAGTCAATGCTTGCCTTCCTTCGCCAGGATTTTCAAGAAACAAGAAACAAGGAATAAGAAACAAGGTCCTGACTTTCTTTTGCTGTCGAGTGTATCGTTCGTTGTGTCCGGGAGACGCCCAAATTGGGCGTCTCTACGTTGCATCATAATATATTCATTTTCGTTTCAAGGCTTCAGGTACAAGCTACTCTGAATAAAGGGGCACTGTGAGCCCTCCATCCATGAGGAAGAGGATCTTTGCCGATTTTCCTTTCTTTTCGATGGCCTTATCAAGGGCATCCTGGAGGGATGCGAAGGGCCTTATAAAGAGCTTCTTGATTACTTCAGGCTCAACATCAGTTACGCCCCACATCTCGGCCCAGATGCCTATTTCTGCCATTTTGGCGGCCTTGTGGTATCCGAGCTTGTATCCCTTCTCGATTGTGTCAAGCACCTCCTGGGGGGTGTCACAGCTTCCCAGAAGGTCGGCAAAGGCCTTGCCGCCGATGCCGCAGCGGCATTTTGCCACAAGGATCATGATTCCATTCTTTTTCAGGGCGAGCTTTGCGTTGTCGATTCCCTTCTGTGCCTGGTAGAGGTCTATGTCCTGGGGGAACTTGACAACGGACACGACAATGTCGGCCTTTTCTTTGATGGGCGCTGCAAAAACCTCGTTGGCTTTAACCGTTGCCTCCATGAACGAATCGTGGATCTCACCTGCCGTGACGGCATAGACCTTGTGGTCCTTATCTAGGACCGTCATGATGGCAAATATCTCTTTCTTCACAACCGAAAGCGCATCCACCATGTCCTCGTGCACGGGGTTGCCCTCAAGGGCCAGGGCCTTTGCTTCGGGCACAAGGGCGAGTTTGTGGTTCTGCTCGATGGTGTTGAACCCGGCTATTCCCGGCAGGAACGATTTCCTTCCGCCGGTGTAGCCTGCAAAGTAGTGGGGTTCCACCGATCCTATGATGATGATTTTGTGGGCCTCAACTCCGGCACGGTGTACGTACATCTCGGTGCCGTTGCTGCTCTTTCCCAGAAAGACCATCTCCTCAGATTTTTTTGCGTCATGGACGATGACATCGTCCTTGATCCTTTCATAGTGGGGCCCGAAGATCTGGATAAACTCCTCCTGGCTCGGTCCCCTGTGGGCGCCTGTAGCTATGATGTATTTAACCTGCACCCCTTTAAGTCTGTCAATGATCTGGTCTAAAACCTGGCGGGTGGGGGTGGGACGGGTGGCATCGTTGACGATGACGAGAACATCCCTTGCATCGGCCAGGAAATCCTTCAGGTTGGGGCTGTTGATTGGGTTGTTCAAGGCCTGGTCCATCTGAGCCTCAAAGGGTGTGATCTCCACATCGTTGGCCTCAAGAAATCTTATGTCAAGGTCGTCGCTTATTACGACCGTTTCCTGTCCATCCCGACCATAGGGAACGTTTGTTTTCATGATTTTTTCCTTATCTTTTTGTAAGAAACACAGCTTTTAGCTGTTATCTATCAGCTTTTAGCTAAGTAGAATACTTTACAATAGTTGGGTTTAGTTCCTCAACCCAACCTACTACTATTTGCTAACCGATAACAATGAAATTCCCGTCGAAACTTCACTGATCATTTTTCTATGGGACCAAGTGTATTCAGTTTCTCCATGAAGGTGTCGATGGCTGTTTGAAATCCGACCTTGTCCCCGTGTTTTATCTGTACAAGCTGGAGTCTATCTGGATCGATATCCATCTGTTCAAGCAGCTCCCTCAAAGCCTTTACATGGGATTTTGCCTTGACATTGCCGTCATGTTCACAGTCTCCGTCAGGACAGCAGGCCACAAGCACTCCCCAGGCGTTGTTGAGAAGCGGTTCAAGGAGCAAAGGCTTCTCAAGCCGTCCTCCGCACATGTTGATCAGAATCTTGTACTCAGGGGGCTCATCAGGCTCCATGAAGGATGCTTGAAAATTTGGGTAGTAGGACCAGTTGCAGCCAAATACAATGGCCTTTGAGGTTTCCCTTTCAAGGAATTGACCTATTTCAAGGTTCAATGCCGGTCGGTTGGTGCCGTAGCTCAGATTTGTGGAGACGGCCTTGTTAGGGCATATGTCCACACAGATTCCGCAGCTCTGGCATTTAACCGTGTCAGTGACAATCTTGCCATTGATGAACAGCCTTGCCTCGTGGGGGCAGGCCCTGACGCAGGCAAGACAAGCCACGCAATCGGTGTTTGTAACAGTTGTGGTTCCCAGGGCCTCAAATTCAGTGCCCTGGAAGTCTCGTTTGGCGTCGGTGAATATATCAGTCAGGGGTACCCCGCTGGAACATGCCGCAACGCAGCGTCCGCAGTAGAAGCAGGAGGCGACCCTGTCTGCAAGATAGGGCGTTGGTTCAAGTTTTCCGGCAAGCAGGCCGTAGAGCATGATCAGCTTGGCCCGGGGGGCGTCCGATTCCCACCGGGTGTGTTTGAATATGGGGCAGTGTTCATAGCAGTATCCGCAGCGGATGCATTTGTCCAGGGTGGTCTTCCAGCGCTCAAGATTTTTTAGTTCAAAGGGTCGTGTCTGCATTTGTGTGACTCCGTTTTTGTTCAAGGTCAATTTCAGGCAACCATGTATCTAAGATCTGTGGCTGTAACCCAATTCTCGGGGGCGTCCATGAGTTTACCGGGATTGAGGATGTTGTTGGGATCAAAGGCCTTTTTGACCCGACTCATCAGATCCAGGCTGTCGGCCTTTTCCGCCTTAAATGCTGCTGCCTTTGAAATGCCGATACCGTGCTCGGCCGAGGTGGTGCCCTTGACCGACCGGACATACTCGTAAATCTCAGCCACGGCCCTTTTTGCCGATTCCCACTGGTCACTGCGAGTCGGTTCCATGAGGATCTTGGTGTGCATGCATCCTGAACCGCAATGGCCATAGGCCGTCATGATGATGTTGTTTCTGGCCGCAATCTCGTGTATTTTTTTGGCGGTTTCGGCCATCTTGGAGTAGGGAACGGCCATGTCGTCGGCAAGGGAGGTGCTGGACAATACATCGCTGAATTTGGACAGGGCCGGAAACAGTTTTTTTCTTCCCATGAAGATCTTGGCCCGCTCATCCGCATTGTAGCTGCTGACAAGTCCCGTGCCGTTGTTCTTTCTGCAGACTTCCTTCATGGCGTCGATTTCGTAGTCCACGGCCTCCTTGACCATTCCGTCGGCCTCGTAGAGGAGAACCGCCGCAACATCGGGAAGGCCTAAGTCCATGGTCTTGTTCACGGCTTTTATCGCCACGTTGTCCACAAGTTCCAGCATGGACGGTGCGATTGCGCCGCCCATGATTCCTGCGATTGCGGCCCCTGCGTCTTCGAGGCGGTCAAAGTTGGCCATGCCAAGGCAGCGGAATTTTGGAATTGGCACAAAGCTCAGGGTGGCCTCCACAACAACCCCGAGCGTCCCCTCGGAGCCCACTATGAGTTTGTGGAGCTGATACCCTGTTGCCTCAACTCTGGTCCTTGCGCCAAGGGTCACAAGGGATCCATCGGCCAGCACGACCTTCATGCCGAGTACGCTGTCCCTTGTGGCTCCATATTTCACCGAGCGTACACCGCTTGCGTTGTTGCCGATTTCACCGCCAATGGTGGCGATTCTGCTCGAGGCCGGTGTGGGTGGATAGAATAACCCATAGGGTTTGAGCGCCTGGTTGAGATCATCGTCCACAACGCCCGGTTCAACCCTGCAGAATACGTCCGAAGGATTGATCTCAAGTATCCGGTTCATCCTTTTCATGTCAAGGGTGATGCCGCCGTGGATGGGCACTGTCTGGCCGCACATTCCAGATCCAGATCCCCTTGTTATAACGGGAATTCGCTCCTGGTTTGCGTAGACCATTATTTTCTGAACTTCAGCAGTGTCCTTGGGTCGTACAACCACCCAGGGCCTGGCACAGTGAACCGAGGAGTCAGATCCGTAAACGTAGAGATCCGCCGGATTACTCTTCAGGTTTTCTTCTCCCACAATGTCTATCAGTCTGGGAATATCAATTTTTTCCATTACCCTTCCTCCATATTATATAAAGACAGATGTCCGAACGGTCGAAATGGAACCGGCATCCAATGCAGCCTGTTCCATATGAGTTCTAAATGAGTTATGGTTCATTTAAACCGAAAAAAAAGTTTTAGGTCAATGAAATTTTAAGAATTATTAAATTGAACCAGTTTATAACCATGCAAAACTACATCTACGGGGGCGACCATGTAGGGGCTCCCCTTGCGGGTGCCCTTGTGGATAACCGACTCCGTTATCCCGAAAAACAGGCCAAAAAAACTAAGGATCGCAGATTAAACAATCGAGTAAAAGTTGCAAGAACCGCTGGCAAGTGATAATTCATATTTGAAAATAATGGATGCAATTTTAGCTTGAGGAGGAGATTTAATGGCAAGACATAAGATTACCTTTCTGCCCCATGGCAGGGAGATCGAGGTGGATGACGGTGCAAACCTTATCCGGTCCGCAATGGAGGCGGGGGTCCATGTGAACGCATCCTGCGGCGGTGAGGGTGTGTGTGGAAAGTGCAGAGTCATCATCGAACAGGGGCAGGTGGAAGATGGCTTTTCAGAGAGGCTTTCTCCGGAAGACATTGCCAATGGATACAGGCTTGCCTGCCTTACAACGGTCAGATCGGATCTTGTTGTGAGAATCCCTGTGGAGTCTGAGGTTGATTCAACGGTTTTAAACCTCCAGGCATCGCCCAGACACAAGGCCAGAATTAAAACCTTTGATCTTAACACGCTCAAAGAACAGGGGCTTTTTATTCCCCCAGTCGAGAAAAAATACCTTGAGCTTCCAAAACCCACGGCCCAGGACAATATTGCAGATGTCTCAAGGCTTATGCACCATCTCAAGATGGATCACGGCGAGCACCGTCTTGCCATGGATCTTAGCGTGATGCGAACGGTTCCAGATATCCTTCGCAAGGCAGATTTTAAGGTGACTGCAACCATTGTAAGGCCGGTTCGAGAGGATGGGAAAAATCAGATTATCCGCATTGAGCCCGGCGATACCACAGAACGTGATTTTGCCGTTGCCATGGATATCGGCACCACCACTATTTACGGGGAGGTTCTGGATTTAAACTCGGGTGAGGTGCTCGCAAGCTATGGTGAGTTCAACGGTCAGATAAGCTATGGTGAGGATGTGATCGCCCGAATCGTTTTTTCGGAAAAGAACAACAACCTGGCCGTTTTGCAGAAGAAGGTTATGGAAACCATCAACAAGGTGCTTTCCACGATCATTAAAAGGGCAAAGATTGAAAAGCATGAGATAACCACCATAACCCTTGCCGGTAACGCCACCATGACCCAGCTCATGATCGGAATACACCCCCGGTACATAAGACTCGCACCCTATGTACCGGCCTCAAATTTTTATCCTCCCTTTAAGGCCTCTGATATCGGTATCGGCCTTGCCGACCACGCCATCGCACTTGTTTACCCCGGAGTTTCGTCCTATGTGGGCGGTGATATTGTTGCCGGTGTCATGGGATCTGGCATGTACCGAACGGAAAAGTTGACGCTGTTCATGGATATCGGCACCAATGCCGAGATTGTCGTTGGCAATAAAGACTGGATGGCCTGTACTGCCTGCTCTGCGGGTCCGGCCTTTGAGGGCGGAGGTGTCGTCTTCGGCATGAGGGCTGCAAAGGGTGCCATCGAGGATTTTTCCATCGATCTTGTAACCTTTGAACCCATGGTTATGACCATCGGCAACGTTCGACCCAAGGGGATCTGCGGGTCTGGCCTGATAACAATTGTGGCAAAGCTCTTTGAAGCAGGGGTGATCGACAATGGCGGAAAGTTCAACCAGAACCTGGGTATCGATAGGATCCGGGAACACGACGGGGTGTGGGAGTATGTGATCGTTTGGAAGGAAGCCACCCAGATCGACAGGGACATTGCCATCACAGAACCCGATATAGACAACCTCATCCGGGCCAAGGGCGCCATGTATTCCGGGGCCCAGACGCTTTTGGAGGAGGTGGGGCTGTCCATGGGAGATATCGAGCAGATTATCCTTGCTGGCGGATTCGGATCCTACGTTGACCTTGAAAAGGCAATGACCATAGGACTGCTGCCTGAGGTGGATCCAAGCCGTGTTGCCTATCTTGGCAACAGCTCCCTCCTCGGAGCTAAAATGAGCTCGTTTACCAACAGGCTGAGAAGGGACGTTGCTGATGTGGTGAAGATGATGACTAATTTTGAGCTTGCCGAAACCTCCTCCTACATGGAGCATTACATGGGGGCACTCTTTCTTCCCCACACGGATCTTGGGGCTTTTCCAAGGCTTAAGGAAAGGCTTGATCTCCTGAAGGAGGTAAAGAGGTGAACAAGGGGCAGGGTTGTGTCAGAATTGTCAAGGTTCCTGTGCCCCGCCTTGGAAACAATATTGCCGATGTGGAGCGCCTGGCCGGGGTTTTGAAAGAGGAGCTTGCAACAGGCAGGGTTTCAATATCCCTTGAGGTTATGAAAGGCTTGCCCCTCCTTTTGAGGCGGTGTAATCACAGGGTAAAGCTGATTTTGTTCAGGGAAGCCTGGGGGTGGAAGGTAGCAGGGGTTAAGGCTCCTGATGCAGAGGAGCCTGTCTGCGGTGTTGCCCTTGACATGGGCACCACCCGTCTTGTGGCAAGGTTGATCGATCTTGAAACCGGCCAGGCCCTCGGGGAACTGGGATTTGACAACCCCCAGATCAGCATTGCTCCGGACGTTCTTGCCAGAATTCACCATGCTGGTAAGCCCGGGGGGCTCGAAGAGTTAAGGTCTGTGCTCATCGATTCGATTAACTCCTGTGTGGAGACGCTCTGTAAAGGGGCAGGATGCGGGGTTGAATCTGTGTACTCCATGGCCTGTGCCGGAAATACGGCCATCACCCATCTTTTTATGGGCATTGATCCTTCAAATATCATCCGGGAACCTTATATCCCGGCAGTCAACTTTCCCGGCACCCTTGACGCCCGGGATCTCGGCCTTTGCCTCAACCCCGGGGCAGGGGTCTTTATCTTTCCCAACATCGGCAGCTATTTCGGCGGTGATCTCGTTGCCGGGATTCTCTTTTCAGGTCTTCACACGAAGGAAAACCCGAGCATCCTGGTGGATGTGGGAACCAATGCCGAGGTGGTCCTTGGCACAAAGGAATGGCTTATTGCCTGTGCAGGGGCCGCAGGTCCTGCCCTTGAGGGAGGGATGAGCAAGATGGGCATGATGGCCGGGCCTGGGGTGATCGACCGGGTTGCAATCGACCCTCAATCCTGCGAGATCAAGGTTCACACTATTGGTGATGAGCCTGCCGTCGGCATCTGCGGGTCGGCCATGATTGATCTTGCTGCCGGACTTTTTTTGTCGGGGATGATGGACATCCGGGGGAAATTCGTCCTGGAACGGTGTGCGGACCGCCTCGTTCAGGAAGCGGGTATCGACACCTTTGTGGTGGTTCCGGCAAAAGAGTCGGAAACCGGGTTTCCCATAACCCTAAGCCAGGTAGATCTAAACTCCCTGACAAGCTCCAAGGCCGCCATGTACTCGATCCTCCAGGTAATGGTCGAGCATACTGCTGGAATGAGCTTTGAGGATCTTGAGCATTTTTACGTGGCAGGCACCTTTGGTTCGTTCATTGATCCAGGATCGGCCATCTCCATCGGCATGCTGCCGGATATCCCCATGGATCGCTTCAAGGTCCTTGGGAATTCATCCCTTGAAGGGGCGGCTCTTTTCATGAACAATCCAGATCTCCTGGACGAGATCGAGATCATACGCCAGAGGCTGACCTACGTCGAGCTGAACGTGAACCAGGAGTTCATGAACATCTTTTCAGGGGCCAAGTTCTACCCCCACACCGACCGATCAAGATTCCCCAGTGTCACTGGATATCTGCTATAACCCACATGACAGGCTATCCTGTCACAACGAATGCTGAAACACGATAGCCGTTAGCGGTTAGCTTTTA
>Ga0265295_1003822_pt1 | contig 21137 bp, 20 predicted proteins | sample Munlansysbiofilm_FD_192503 | JGI IMG/M metagenome (GOLD analysis project Ga0265295, IMG submission 192503) | Leachate microbial communities from a municipal landfill in Southern Ontario, Canada - Methane capture system biofilm | ecosystem: Engineered > Solid waste > Landfill > Unclassified ... | reverse complement strand
TATCCAGGGGCGCGATGACCTTTGAAGGCTCGATAAAAGCAATGCGGGTTGAGTCATATTCCAGAATTGGAAATTTTTTGTTCATAAAACCTTGTTTAGCACAACAAGAAATTTAATAGATCTGTATGTCGCTACAAATTAAAAGATAGACAGAAAGAAGCTGGCTTCTTTCTGTACCAAACAATCCATAGACACAACTTTTCAAAATAATTATGCACTTCCTTTAGATCATTAGTGCTGATAAATCAAATACTTTCCCATAGAAGCATGATCATTCTTCATTTTCTCTGAATAGCCGGGAAAGATAACCATACCAATTATGCCATAAAGCAGGCCAAAGGAAACACCAGCGTCAACGTCAGAAGTAATACCCCACCCGGAACTCGAACCGGTAGTCGTTCTGTTTTTCTCCGAATTCCGTGTCCCGGGAGCCGCGGATGAAACTCGCGCGGAACCGGAGTTCCAGGTTGGTGATGCCTGTATAGAGCAGCTCCGGTGTGATGCTGTGGCTCCAATCGTTAAGATTGACCATAACCGTCAGGGCGGGCGTGAAGTAAAGGATGTCCCATGGCTCTTTCTGGCTCAGCCTCAGGTATAGGTAATCTTCCGTGGGGCCGGCGCGGCCGTAGCCGCCCGTAGCAAGCTTCTGGGCGGCGCGAAGTTTCTGGTCGTTCCCCGTTGTTTGATAGAGCTGATAGCCGCTGCGGATAAAGCGGAAATAGTTTTCCATGTCATCGGCGCTGAACCCCGTGCCGTTGTGGTAATATTCCAAAATGGTGGTCAAATCGAAGGTCGTCAGATGACGGATGCCGATCAGGCCGCTGACCGCATCCTCGGTCGTTGACCGGACAATTCCGCCGGCATCCAGCGCCGGCTTTTGAAAGTCCTTGATATAGGCCAGCTCTCCGTGCATCTCAAAACTTGTTGTCAGGTTCCGGGAAAAATCCATGCCGTAACGGGCGGTGCGGCTGCCGTCCGCCGCATAGATGAAATCCAGATCCGTGTCGAATAACAGGAGATAAATCTTCGCGGCGACATTCAGCCGGTTGTTGATGCCGAAGTCGTCGTTGATGTGATCGTAAACAGGAAACAGGACCGGGGTGATCGCCAGCGTTTTCAGCGGGCCGTCGAAACTGCGGACGTAATCCGCCGTGACCATGATGTTCCCTTCGAGAGACAAATCCGGGTCATTGGGATCCTTCACACGATCAAAGAAATTGACTGGGTTCCAGGCATATCCTTTCCCCCATTTCAGGTTCTTTTTTCCCACTTCCACCTTCCAGGCCGACGACGGCTTCAGGGTCCCGTAGGCCTCGAAGAAAGCCGACCGCTCGTCGCCGTCGGCAAAGGATGAGTAGCTCAGGTCTGTATTCGTTTTGACATACACCCGGCCTATACCCTTTTCATAGCTGCCCTCCAACTGAAGACGGCCGTTCCATTCCATCAGGTTCGATCGCGGGTCCTTATAATAATATTGAAGCTGGTAGAGGGCGGCATCCTTGTCTAGGATATTCAGGACAGGGCGGAATTCCACATAGCCGCCGAAGGAATAGGGCTTCTTTTCGATTTCCGCAACGTCGAAGGTGTAGGATTCCTCACCCCGGACAAGAGGGACGCAAAACAGCAGGATGCCGATCACCAGGACTGCGCTCCAGATCAGGGCCTGCACGGGGAAATCCTTCCTGAATCGGACCGGCCGCATACGGTTGTTCCACCCTTACCGCAACGACTCGATGTTCGGCATATACGTCAGGGTGAAGACCTCATCCTTGAAAGACCGCTTCTTGATTTTGGCGTAGATCATGATGGACTTGTAACCCTTGTACAGAGGGCTGTCCGTTTCAATGACGGCGGGCCGGACGATCCCGCCGCCGAAATCCTTGTGATCCTTGAAATAGATCGTCTTGATGAGCAGGTTCGCCTCGGTGAGGCACTCGATCTTGGTCGGCAGCTTTTTACCTTTATCCACCCACATTTTAATCTGGTCGTAGGCGACGCTCCGGGTCTTGGCCTTGAGGTAAAGGAGATGCTCATTCCCTGCATCTTCCACGCGGGCGACATCGTATTCCACGGCGTAATCCAGATTCAGGATATCGGCATTGTTGAAAACCCCGCCGACAACGGATTGGAGGCTCGTGATGCGGATCGGTTTCCCCACGTTGGGGATATACAGCCACATGTTGTCGCCGAGACGCAGGGTACTGCGCCCCTTTTCACTGGCCGGGGCGAGAAACACGGCGGCGATCTTGTCGGCACCCTTTTTCACGGAAAAGAGGGTAAATTCCTTCTTCCGGCCATCGGGCTCCACGTTGATCAGTTTCCGATACATCTCGTAGGATTCGGGGTTCAGGTTCCGGTCCACCTGCTTGAGCAGCGCCGTGCCATCCAGGGCAAACGCCGGGGACGCCATCAACAGGAGCAACAGAACAGATAATGCAAATTTCATCTTCATGGTTTTTCCTTTCAGCTAAACATGCCGCAGGGCGGTAATCGGTTCCATGCGCGAGGCCTTGAAGGCTGGCTGCAGACTGGCAAGAACCGAGACGATGATGACAATTCCGCAAATCGACAACAGCGCCCCGGGGCGGATCGAAGCCTCCAGGAGCAGCCCTTGCTGCTGTCCAAAATTGAAGGTAATGTGAGCCAGGTTCAGGATGAAGATCAGCAGCATGCCCACCCCGCAACCGATGAGCGTTCCCAGGACGCCCAGAGAGAACCCCTCCAGCATGAACAAGGCCAGAATCTTGCCGGGAGGCGTGCCGATCGCAGCCATCGTCCCGATCTCCCGAATCCGTTCGTAAACGGCCATGATCATCACATTCAGAACGCTGATGAGCACTAGGGCCACGAGCATCAGCTTGATAAAGAAGGTCATGATGTCGAGCATCCGGGCTATATTGAAGAATGGCGTCAGGCCTTCCCAGGTATGGATTTCCAGGGGGAATTTACCATCCTTCTCAAATTCCATGGCCAACCTTTTCTCCAGCTCTTGGAAAGTCGATTGCAGCCGGTCAAAATCCTTCAGGCGTATGGCCACCTCACTGATTTCCAGCTCCGGCATCCGGAGAACTTCCGCGGCATCCTCGATGTGTATGTAACCGTCCCGTCCTCCTGGACCCGTCACGCTTTCCAGAATACCCGCCACGACGAACGGTTTTCCATTGACGGACCCATCCTTGTTCGTTGCCACGATGACGACGGGATCGCCCACCTTGACTTTCATCCCTTTGGCCAGCAGAGACGGAATGAAGATTTCCCCCTTGCCGAGGGTTTTCTTTCCCGAAGCAATACGCGCAGTCAGGAGCGGAACCGTTTTAAACTCCCGGTCGGGATAGACGCCATTGAGGCGGATATTCGTCGATTCGTTGAAGTTGCTGAAGAGACCCCCGAACTTGAGGCGGGGCGAGTAGGCTTCAATGTCTTTCTGCTGCCGCAGCGCCTCTTCTATCCGGGTGATGGCCGGGGCCTTCAGATTCAGGTTGAGGGGGAGATTGTCGATGGAGGCGACATACCCCTTTTTGTGGATCTGAATGTGACCAAGCATGGCGTCGGTAATCTGGCCGATCATCATGGCCTTGAAAGATCCGGAAACGGCCATGAAAACCAGGACAAAAACAACGCCGATTGTGATCAGGGAGGCCGTGAGCAGCGTCCGGCGCTTGTAGCGCAATAGGTTCCGCAGGGCGATTTTATAGAGATCCATCATGGCTTATCCTCCCCACTGCTTCTGCCTTTGAGCAGACCATCTTCGAGGGTAAAAAGAACCTCCACCTCGCCGACCAGCTTCTGGTCATGGGTGGAAAAAATAAACGTGGTCCGGCGTTCATCCCGGATCTTTTTCATCAGTTCGATGACGGTGTGCGCCGTGTGGGAATCCAGGTTGGCTGTGGGTTCATCGGCCAGAACGATTTTGGGATCCGTCACCAGAGCCCGGGCAATGGCCACCCGCTGTTTCTGCCCGCCTGAGAGCTGGTCCGGCCGCTTGTTCGCCTGATCCGCCATGCCCACTGTTGTCAGCAGCGCCGTCACGCGCCGCCGCCGTTCTTCCGGCGGGACCTTCTGGACCATGATCAGGGGGTATTCAATGTTTTCATAAGCCGTGAGCACCGGCAGGAGGTTGAAATCCTGGAAGATAAAACCAATGTTGGTCCCCCGGAACGCGGCGCCCTGCCGGCGATCCAGTGTCCCCACATCCGTGCCAGCCACGGTAAGACGGCCGGAGGTAGGGGCGTCCAGGCAACCGATGAGGTTGAGCAGGGTCGTTTTCCCGCTCCCCGAGGGACCGATGAAGGAGACAAAAGAGGCGGTGTCGATGGCAAAACTGATGCCGCCAATGGCCCGTATAGTGATGTCACCCGTTCGATAATCCTTCGTAATCGCTTCCGCAACGACAAGACTCATCTTTACTCCTTTCTTTCCGACCCGTTTTTCTTTTATCCTTGAACTTATTCCTGATCCTTGATCCATGCGTTGCAATGGGTGCAGTATTTCATTTCTCCGGCCGATGATGGCAGGATCTGGATCGTTGTATGATTGATCCCGTATTTCTCGATGAGCATCTTCTGAATCGCGTTGATGATCTTCTCATGGTCCGGAAAATCCATGTCTGATTTAAGATGGGCGGATAGCAGCCGCTGCTTGGCGCCGGTCTGCCAGATGTGCAGATCGTTGACTTCCACAATGGAAGGAATTGCCAGAAGATCGCTTCGGACTTCCACATAATCGATGTCCGGGGGCACGGCGTCGATGAGGGCGTTGACGGTGTGCCTTACAATCTTGTAGATCTCGCGGGCGATGAACATACAGATGACCATTGAAATCAGCGGATCGATGATGGGCCAGCCGAAGAACATAATCAACAGGGCGCCCACGATGACCCCGAGAGAAAGCAGGGCATCCTGCAGCGAATGAAGCCAGGCGCTTTTCATGTTGAAATTGTGCCCCGAGATTTTCTGCAGGAGCCATGTGGCTGTCCCGTTGCCGATAAGGGCGACAACGGCGACCCAGAGCATCTCCTGCCCGGGGATTTCGGGTGGCGACATCAGTCGTTTGAGGGTTTCCCAGAAAACGAAGGCAATGACCACTGAAAGGACGATGCTGTTGACAAAAGCGGCAACAAATTCGACCTTCCGATAGCCGTATGTTTTTCTTGCATTGGCGGGGCGGCGGGAAATCGTCTCCGCCCAGTAGCTGAAGCCCATGGCCGCGATGTCGCTCAGATTGTGGACCGCGTCGGAGATCAGGGCCATGCTCTGGATGAGCAGACCGAAAATCATCTCGAAGACCACGATTCCGCCGTTGATCACCATGGCGAAGACCAGATTTTTCAGCGATGCCGGCGCTTCATGGTGATGGTGATGATGTTCCAAAGGAATTTCCCCTTTCCGGAGTATTTTTATAAAGCAGGAAAAGGCCCGGCCCTCCTGCAGAGTTTTCCCCTGCTTTCACATTATCGGCCCCAGCTCCACCCGGCCCAGACAGGAACACCGGAAGAATCTCTGAGGACGAGAAGCCTGTCGCCCTTTTTGACTTCCCCCGCGATGATGACGGGTTTGCCCCAATAAGTGGTTCGGATTCCTTTGATTTCAACCCGGTCTCCCTTGTTTATCGTGGTATCGAGGCGTTCGAAATACCAACTCGGCCCCAAGTGCACGGGAATGGTTTCCTTATCCGTTTTGACCGTCAGCGCGATCCCCTGATTCATCCCTTTCATGGGAACAGCCTGTTCGATTCCCACGACAACTCCGGTGAGGGTTTCCAGCTTGGCTGGATCGTATAGCCCCTGGTAAGGCGCACCCATGACCATTAAGGTTTTCATTTTTATCTCGCCTTAACGAATTCATATTACTTAATGGCGATACATATGCCAAGATAATTTTTGGTGTTCCGAACCTTAAGCAGCGGTGGAATACAGCGATATAGGCATGATTATGATTTGGAAATTTTGTATCTTGCATGTGTCATAAATATCCAGTAGGGGTGTCCAAGTGAATAGTATGTATCCACATAATGGAATATGGGCTTATGCAGATCCTGTGCTGTTCCGCCGTGCCGCCCGAAACCGTTAAAAAGCAGAACGAACTCAGGCATGTTCTCATGGGTTTCTCCTTTTGTTTACAGAAAAGCAAACAAAGGGAGAGAAGAATCTGAGGAAAAGCAAAGTAACATGCCCGGTCCGGAAGCAATGCCGGATCGGGCATGTCACTTTTTGCCATATGATGAAGACTATTAGGGACTCAGATATGAATTCCGAAATAAAGAAGAATATATTTAAGGGAAACGTACAGGAACAGGAAGCCGAAAAGGGACTTCAGAACGTTCGGCTTGAATTTGGCAACGAGCTTGGCGCCGTAAATGGCGCCGATCAGCGCCCCCACTCCCATCGTGACCGCTACGGGAATATCCACCACGCCCTGATAGATCTTGAAGATGGCCCCGACCAGAGCCATCCAGACAAAGGCGGCCATGGAAGTGCCGATGGCCAGCTTCATCGGCGCACGCAGGAAGTAAAGAAAGGACGGCACCAAGGCGTAACCACCTCCAAGACCGATAATGCCCGTCAGGCAACCGATACAGGTTCCCAGAAGGGATTTCGAAGCGACCGTTCCCGGCATTTCCGTGCCGATCGGCGGGGGAGGCGTCTTTCCCAGCAGTCCCTCATAGAGCATGCGCAGGGATACGAAGATGAAAGCGAGTCCGATGATCAGATCGATCACGTCCCCATAGGCCTTGATATACCCGAAAGCAATGGAGCCGATGACGACCCCCAGGACGCCGCTTAATCCGACCTGCAGGGCGGTTTTCTTGTCCACGTTTTTCATGCGGATGTGCTGAATTGCCCCCGAACCGGCGGTGAAAACAACTGCCGTGAGGGTCGTACCCACGGCGAAGGCCGGATCAAAATGAAAACCGAAACGGATCACCGGCATCATGAGGGCGCAGCCGCCCGTTCCCAGCAATCCACCTACGACACCTGCCAAAAGACCTGTAACGAGATAAACGAGATACATCAAACCTCCTTTCAACTTTATTTTCCTTTAGAAAAAGATTCAAAATGGTCTATTGGCAAAAAAGCCAATAGACGACCTAAAAAAACTACTTTTTGAATAGACATACCTCGTGTTTTTTGACTTTCATTTCAATGACCGCAGTTACGCAAGTAAAGAAGTCTGTGATGCAGGGGACATCAAGCTTATAGATCATATCCATTCCTTCTTTCCGCGAGGACACAATTCCGGCTTCCTTCAGTACCAGAAGATGTTTGGAAACCGTGGATTTATCAAGCTCAAAGAGTTGAAATAATGTCGAAAAAGAGCAATCGCCATTCTTCAGGGCATCGATCATCATCAAACGCACGGGATGCGCCATGGCTTTGATAATTTTAGCTCTGATTTCCGCTTCAGGTAATGTAATCATATTGGTGATCTCCTGTTGGCGTTTATGCCAATAAGCCAACTAATTGTCAAGAAAGAATTTCGGCGGAAGAGGACGGCTGCACCCATAACGGCATAAAGGATGGCGTTCCGACTTCACTATGGACGGCAGGAAGCGCACCCCTTCTGGCAGTCGGCCCGATCCCTTCCTGTGTTTGACTGACTGGAGTACATGGTGGCTAGTTCTTTTCGGGATTGGATTACCCGTTCTATGACAAACAGACTATTCGCGGGCATGCGCCGGTAGGATAGAACTCCTGCCAGAATGCCTAATAGTGTTCCCGTAAGGGATAAGACGATTCGTGCAGTGCCACCCCAAAAGGTTCCCAATGCCACACCGGCGATCAAACCTGCCAAAGGAATCCCGATCAGGGCGCCTATATTCCTCATGATGTAAGAAGAATCGCGGGAAACAGACACCCAGTCGCCGACCTGGGCACCTGCCCTGTTCAACGCTTCGATGCGGAACATGGTTCTGTTGGACCCACAATGACATGCCGGAGCATTGGGATCTCCGGTCCTGTCCGGCTGGATCAGAATTTCCACCTTGTCGTTGGGAAGAAGACTGGTCACCACTGCTTCATAGTGCACCATGTTGCACCTCCATCTTTCCCTTTCTGATTGTCTTTATTGTCTTTTTGCACCTCACGAAAACACCTGCAAGAGGGGATTTCCAATAAAGTAGATTCCCAGAAGGATGATGACGACTCCAGCGCCTTTCCGGAACCAGCCGCTTGTTGAATTCCAGACGGAATTTTCCAGCAGCCGCCCGACAAGGGCCGTGGATGAGCCTGCAATGACAATTGGAAGACAATGGCCGACGGCGAACAAGCCGATCAGCGTAAAGCCCATCATAATCTGCTTCTGGATGGTGATGACGGCGAGAATCGGTGCGATGAAGCCGAAGGTGCAGGAACCGGAAAGCAATCCGTAGGCAAGCCCCAGGAAAAAAGCCCCACTCCGCCCCCTCAGATTCATCCGCTGCAACAGCCCCCCGCCGGAGACGGAACAGGCCTGAACCCCGAACATGCCCAGGGCCACCCAGATCAGGACAATCCCGACAACGATCTGCCAGTACGGTCCGACATCACCAAGCATCCTTCCCAGAACCGCACAGATGCTCCCTACGGCGGCAATCGACAGAAACAGCCCGCCGGTGAACAGAACCGCATAAAATCCAGCCTGACGGGGACATTCTTTTGCGCCTTCCCGCTGCCGGCGTCCGAAGAGCATGCCGACGAGAAAAAAGCCATGAACACTAGAAGAAAAATTGCTCCCATTCTGATTCCTGTCATTCTTTGAGTCTCCTTCAGTTATGTCCGGTTAGAATATTGCGCCGGCGATTCAGAAAGTTACGCATCAGGAAGAACATTTTGCCCGGCGGTATATCGCGCCCGAGGGCGTCATTGCAAAGGACAGTTTCGTTGGTTACATCAGCCTGCGTGGCCTGGAGCAGATGATGGAAGCTTTCGGAAAGTTTTATATGCACCGGCTGTAAAATGTGGCCCCGTGGGCATACCGAGTGGGGAGATCTGTTTCTTATCCTCTTATCGACGGCATCCCCGATGGATGTTGTTTTATCCATGTGCCGGGCCGACCTGTGCCGGAGCATCATGTCGTGCGGCTGCCCCGGCGCAGGATTGATTCACTTGCCGATCCACTTCAAGATTTCTTCTTTTTTAGGAATTTTCCCCACCGATTTCACTTTCTCGTCGATAATCACGGCGGGTGTGCCGAGGACACCATATGAGGCGATCTTCATCACATCGGTCACCTTTTCGATTTCCGCGTCAACGCCGGCCTCGGCGACAGCCTCCCGGACAAGCTCTTCCGTTTGATGGCAGCGGGCGCATCCCGGTCCCAAGACTTTGATTTTCATGTTCCTTATCCTCCAAAATGATTAAATTTGTGCAATCTGTAAAACAAATCCGCTCCTCATCAGGAAACCAACCATCCATAACTCCATCCCGCCAGGGTGGAGAGGACAATGATGATGGAACAGAACACCGCCGTCTTTTTGATCCCCATGACGCCTACAATGACGATCATGTTAGGCAGGGAAAGCGCCGGACCCGCCAGCAGCAGAGACAGAGCCGGACCCTGCCCCATGCCTGAACCGATCAGCCCCTGGAGAATGGGCACCTCCGTCAGCGTGGCAAAGTACATGAAGGCACCGACAACGGCGGCAAAAAGATTGGCCCAGAGGGAATTGCCCCCCACCAGGCTCTGGACATAATGTTCCGGGATCAGCGCCGGGTATCCGGGCCGGCCCAGCAGAAAACCCGCAACGAGCACGCCGCCGAGCAGAAGAGGAAAGATCTGTTTCATGAATCCCCAGGTGGCCTCCACCCATCCGGTCAACTCCTCCCTGGAAAACCAGGACTTCAGCATGATGCCCAGCACCACGAGCAGGAAGCCGGTGATGAACCATTTGGCGGCAAAGAGCAAGGCCCAGAGCCCGGTGCTGCCGGGCGCCGGCTTGGCGAAGGCGGCAAAGACCAGGATCAGCACCATGGTGAGGAGGTACAGGGCGTCCTGGGTCAGGGTCCGGGATTTGTCTTCCTCGTCGGGGACATAGATGGCCCCCGCAGCCCGGTTGGCGTCATCACGGCGGAAAATCAGGGCCATGAGCAGGCCGGTGACGATGGCAAAAGCGATGGCTCCGATCGCCCGGGCCAGGCCCAGTTGCCACCCGAGAATCCTGGCCGTCAGTACAATGGCCAAAACATTGATGGCCGGCCCGGAATAGAGAAAGGCCGTAGCAGGGCCAATGCCCGCTCCCCGGGTATAAATCCCGGCAAACAGGGGCAGAACGGTGCAGGAGCAGACCGCCAGCACCGTGCCGGAAACCGAGGCCACAGAATAGGAAAGGATCTTGCTCGCCGTGGAGCCGAAGTATTTCAGGACGGAAGCCTGTGAGACAAAGACGGCAATGGCACCCGCAATGAAAAACGCAGGGATCAGACAGGTCAGGACATGCTGCTGCGCATATTCCTGGAGCATTAGAACGGCTTCCAGGCCGGACCGTCGAATGACGGGATCGGTCCAGGGAATGAAATAGGCCCCCAGAAAGACCAGCAAAAGGATCAGCAGTTTATATCGTTCCTTCATGATTTTTATCCTCTCCTGACGGTTTTAATTTTTACAGGAAACATGGCACACCCCCGTGGGGGTTTCCTTTGCGTAGGGGAAGTATTTTTTCTTGAACCAGAGGGCCACGTTCACCAGAGAAATGAGAACCGGTACCTCCAGCAACGGACCGATGACGCAGGCGAAGGCTTCCCCGGAATTGATTCCGAAGACGGAGATGGCCACGGCGATGGCCAGCTCGAAGTTGTTCGAGGCAGCCGTAAAGCTCAGGGTTGTGGATTCCTCGTAGGTGGCCCCGACTTTTTTGGACATGTAAAAAGATACCAGGAACATGACCACGAAGTAAATGAGCAGGGGAATGGCGACGCGGACGACGTCCATGGGCAGTTCAACGATGTATTCCCCCTTCAGGGAAAACATGACGAGGATGGTAAAGAGAAGGGCGATCAGGGTAATGGGACTGATCCTCGGGATAAATTTTTCCTCATACCACACCTGCCCCTTGATTTTCAGGCCGACAAACCGGGAAATCATGCCTGCAATAAAGGGAATTCCCAGATAAATGAACACGCTTTCGGCGATCTGGCCGATGGAGATATCGACGACCGCCCCCTTCAGACCAATCCAGGTAGGGAGAATCGTGATAAAGATATAGGCGTACACCGAAAAAAACAGGACCTGGAAAATGGAGTTGAAGGCCACAAGCCCTGCGCAGTATTCCCGGTCGCCGTCGGCCAGATCGTTCCAGACGATGACCATGGCGATGCAGCGGGCCAGTCCGATAAGGATGAGTCCCACCATATATTCATGGTAGCCGGAAAGAAAAGTAACGGCCAGCAGGAACATCAGAATCGGTCCGACAATCCAGTTCTGAACCAATGAAAGGGCCAGAACTTTTCCATTGGAGAAAACCTGCCCCAGTTTCTCATACTTGACCTTGGCCAGGGGTGGGTACATCATCAGAATCAGGCCGATGGCAATGGGGATATTGGTCGTTCCGACCTGAAAATAGTTGATGACATCCCGAATGCCGGGGTACAGATACCCTCCAAGAACACCGACAAACATGGCCAGAAAAATCCACAGGGTTAAATATCGGTCTAAAAACGAAAGCTGCTTTGCTGGAGTCTCTGCCATAACACCCCTCCGTAGTTTTCAGAATCTGTTGACCTTGCCAGCGGACAAAGGACCAATCCCCGAATAGTGACCATTAGAATATATGCTGATCCGACGATATGAATTCGTTATTTGTCCTCACGGGACTTCTTTTTATGGCATGAAATCTCTTCCCGCCGAATCGATGGGATCCTTTCGATAAGCCTTTGCACTTCCGGATCATCCTCAAGCCAGTGCCGGAGATTTCCCAGCAGGGTCGCGGCATAGGGGCTTTCCCTGCCGTCGGAGGGATAGTAATTGACCCACTGCCCCTCGCGCATGGAACGGATCATCCCGGAGTCTTCCAGCATTTTCAAGTGCTTGGAAGCGGTGGGTTGCGCGATGCTTAAAGCCGTCTCGATCTCGCAGACGCACATGACTTTATGTTGCAGCATCTTCAAAATTTTGATCCGGTTCGGGTCGGAAAGGGCCTTGGTAACTTTCAGAAAATCTCTCATCCTAAAATCTCCATATTCCTTTATGGCAATATAAGAATTTGAATCCCTCCCTGTCAAGTAAAAAATTGCATGTGCCTGCCCCTTGAATTATTAGTTGACGAAAGCAACTAAATATGAAAAGGAACCTACGCGAAGATCATCAGGAACGGCGTCATGTGATGTGCGTGGATGTTCAAGGAGAGATGCAAATGGATTCCCCGGAAAGACAACTGATCTATTTAATTGAATCTTTAACGTATTCTCTCGGGATGCAAAGCATAGAAGGACGATGCTGCAACGAAAACATCTCGCATGTCGAGTTCCGAGCCCTGCAGTGTACATTGCATCAGAATGTCTGCACGATGCAGGATATCGCAAGGAGTGCGGCCGTAACGAAGAGCGGGGCGACCCGCATTGCCAGACGCCTGGAGGATAAAGGGTTGGCGGTACGCCGACAGGACCGGAAGGATGGAAGGTTCTGCTGCGTGTCGCTCACAGAAGAAGGGAAGCTGCTCCTCACTCGGATTGAAGAGCAGTTGATGAACAGGACGCAGAAAGCCCTGGAGGCCATGGACCCGGCCCTGCGGGAAATTCTTCTCATCAGCCTGGGTCGCTTTGTTCAAGCAATGGAGCAGCGTGAAGTCGATTCAGTTCCCCAAGGGGAAGTATGCTGCGAAATTCCGAAATAAAGGAAACCGATATCCCCGAATTTGATTGAATAGGTCAACTATCTGAGCCCAAAAAGCTTCCTAACAACTTAAGGAGGAGTTCCGGATGTTCGGTTTGAATAATTTTGTTGCTGCTGGAAAATTTTTTCTTGTAATCGCCGGCGAACTGGTTCTGATCTTCATCGCCGTTTCCTTTATCATCGGATTGTTGATGGAATATCTACCTCCGTCGCGTGTCAGGGAGTATCTCTCCAACAAGCTCTCCTGGGTTCAATACCTCCTGGGTTCCGGACTCGGCGCCGTCACGCCTTTCTGCTCCTGTTCCACGGTGCCCATTACCTCCGGTTTGCTGAAGGGGGGTGTTCCTTTCGGCCCGACCATGGCCTTCCTTTTCGCTTCACCGGTCCTCAATCCGATCATTATCGCCCTTCTGCTCTCGCTCCTCGGCATGAAAGCAACGGTGGTGTATGTCATTGTCACCTTTGTGGGGTCCATGGCGGCGGCTTATATTTTGTCCAGGCTGGGCATGGAAAATCAGGTCAAGCCCCTGGCGGACATCCAGGCATCCTGCTGCTGTGAAGAAGCTCCATCAAGGGATACCGGCCCGAAAATTCTGCCGATGGCCGGCGGCTGCTGCTCTTCCGACTCCGTTCAGCCGGTCACCTTGATTTCCCTATCCACCTTTCAGGCCTCGAGCGCCTGTTGTGCCAACGAGGCGCGCTCGACGGCTCGGAACCAGACCTCAACATCCTGCTGCTCCATGAGTTTCGAGAAAGAAGCGGCAGGGGCGCCTTTCAAAGAAAAATTTCGAAGGGCCTCTCTTTCCGCAGTCGACACCTTCAAAGGCGTATTCTGGTATCTCCTGCTCGGCGCGGCTATCGGCGCCTTCATCTACGGATTTTTCCCCCAGGATCTCGTGGTGCGCCTGGCCGGGCCGGGAAACCCCTGGTCCATCCCTGTTGCGGCCTTGATCGGCGTCCCCATGTACATCCGGGCTGAAACGGTCATTCCCATCAGCGCCGCCCTGGTCGGCAAGGGCATGGGAATCGGAACGGTTCTGGCCCTCATTGTCGGCGGCGCCGGGGCCAGCATTCCGGAGCTGATCATCCTCGCTTCCATGTTCAAAAAGAAACTTATCGTTGCCTTTGCCCTGAACGTTTTCCTGGTGGCCGTTGTGGCGGGCTATCTTGTTGACCTTCTGATCTATTAGCGCTGCGGTTCCATCCAACGGGAGCGGTTCTATGAGGGCGGAAAGGAGAACATGGGACGAGCGAAGCAGCGGTGATATATTCGCGCCAATCACCCGGAACCGGATTTCGTATACGCCGGAAGAGTAATACAAAATGGCTGTTGACATTCCGGACGTTTTCAGAAAAAATTTTTGTCGGGAAAATGGATTGGAACGGAGGTGGAGCAACGTCCCGGCTATGATGTCTGTGCCGGTTCTCATTGCAGAACCATTTCCGTGGGTAACCAAACGTTTGAGGAAATACCGGAAAAGCTCATTATTCAAGCGGGTCTGTCGGCTGCGGCAGAGCTGCTTGCAGCTTGATTGCCTGTAGAAAACATTGAAAATATTTTTTATTGCATAAGGAGGTCAACGATGTCGCCACAAATCAGTCTAGGTCCCTGTTTTTGATGACCGGGAGAACCTCAAGAATACCGTGCCGTATTCTTTCCCGATGGTTCCAAGGTCAATGTAACCGGTTTGAACAACATTTTCACACATGCCTACACGGAAGGATATATTCCTGATTCTGCAACAGGGAAATATCTTATTCATCAATTGGGAGAAGTGAATTACATTCCTGAAAATAGCGTAAGAGATTATGAACGTGCCGTTCTGAAAATGTATGGAGAGTATTACGAATTGATGGAAAAACGCAAAGCGGAAAAAGACGGCGCGGAGAGAAAGTAATCTCTTAAAAATTGATCGTATTTCAACCCGCGATTCGGCGGTTATGGACGCAGGCAGCAATGTGGATGCCCTATGCCTGAATGAACCTTCGGATATGAGGGTTGATGCGCAACGGCTCTCCAGAACTAAGCCTTTCGCTGAACTTCCGAAATGGCGGCAGGCTACAGCCATGCCGAATATCTGCGAAGAGAGCTTTACGTGCGCAACCCTGAAGTCCTATGTCTTCTTGCCGGATAAACCAAATTTTTTCTTGAGGGTGTGACGGCTGCAGCGGCCTTCCGGACTCTCTCGAACCGACAGGCAGGCCTTTCAGTAATGATTGACATGTGTGGAAGATGTCATATAGATTAGGACCAAAAGGATCTGCCAAGGAGCCGTTATGCTGGAAATGTTCAAGGTGCTTCCCCCTGGAGAGGCGCTTAAAGCGCTGCTTGACCATCTTGGCCCCGAAGTCAGGAACGAGGATCTCGCAACGGCTGAAGCGCTTGACCGCACACTTTGCGAGAAATTGACGGCTCCGTCTTCCCTCCCCTCATTTCCCCGCAGCACGATGGACGGCTATGCCGTTCGCGCCGAAGACACCTTCGGTGCGACAGAATCGCTGCCTGCGTATCTCAGCGTAATCGGCGAAGTGCCGATGGGCCGTACATTCGAAGGGGTCGTCGGCCCGACTCAGGCCGCGGTCGTTTATACAGGCGGCATGATCCCGCCCGGCGCTGATGCCGTCGTCATGGTGGAACGGACGCAGAAGCTCGATGAGGCAAACATCGAAGTGCTGCGCGCCGTTGCGCCGGGGGAGAACATGATTCAAGTCGGCGAGGATGTGAAAGAGGGCGAGCCCCTGCTTGACGCCGGACATATCCTCCGGCCGCAGGACCTCGGAGGCCTGATGGCCCTGGGCATCACCCGCGTGCGGGTGGCTGCCGCTCCACGGGTGGCGATTCTCTCCACAGGCGATGAGGTTGTCCCTCCGGAACAGACACCGGGCCCGGGACAGATAAGGGATATCAACTCTTATGCCATTGCCGGCCTTGTCACCCGCTCAGGGGGGGTTCCCCTGCTGAAGGGGATCATCAAAGACACCTACGATTCGCTGCTTTCCGTAGCGCGCAGCGCATTGAATTCTTCGGATCTCCTGGTCATTTCCGCGGGGTCCTCCGTTTCCACGCGCGATCTGACGGCCGATGTCATCAATGCGCTGGGCAAACCGGGCGTCCTGGTGCACGGAGTCGCCGTTCGGCCGGGAAAACCGACGATTCTGGGCATCTGCAACGGCAAGCCGGCCATCGGACTGCCCGGCAACCCCGTCAGTGCCATGGTGGTTGCCGGGCTCTTCCTGACGCCCCTGCTCCGGCGAATGCAGGGAACGAAATATCCACCTGCCCGCGGGCGGATGACGGCCAGGCTGACCCACAACATCTCCTCGGTTCCAGGGCGCGAAGACTATATCCAGGTGAGGCTGGAAGAGCGTGAAGGCGATCTCTGGGCGGAGCCGGTCTTCGGCAAATCGAATCTGATCTATACCCTGGTCAAGTCTGAGGGGATGGTATGCGTGCCCCTCGATTCCAATGGATTGCACAAGGGTGAACTCGTTGTTGTCGAGCTGTTTTGAAGAATGGACTATGGGAAATTGGAGAAAGGAATGAGCAAGAACAGAAAATTTTATCTCGAAGATATTCCATTGGATGAGGCCTGGCGCCGATTTATCGCATCCATGGAAAGCTCCGGAGCGTGGGCCAGGTTTCCCGGCGAGGAGCTGCCGCTGGAAAAAGCCCTTGGGCGAGTCACAGCGGCGCCCGTATGGGCCGCCCTCTCATCGCCGGGATATCACGCCAGTGCCATGGATGGCTATGCCGTCCGTTCGGCGGACACCCTCGGCGCTACGGAAACGGCGCCGAAGCGGCTCAGGATCGGCCCCGAAAGGCAGACGGAATACGTCGATACCGGAGACCCGATCCCTTCCTGGGCAGACGCCGTCATCCAAATCGAGCATACACAGCACGTTGACGAAGGCGCCGCCGGCGAATTCATCGAGATCCTGGCCGGCGTCGCACCATGGACTGCCGTCAGACCCATGGGCGAGGATATGGTTGCCACCGAACTTGTGCTTCCGGCCAATCATCTGCTGAAACCGGTGGATCTGGGAGCCCTTGCCGGTTGCGGACACGCAACGGTCAGCGTCCGGCGGCGGCCGCGCGTGGCGGTTATCCCGACAGGAACCGAACTGGTGACGGTTGAACAGGCCGCGCAGTCAGGCCTCAAATCCGGTGACATCATCGAATACAACTCCCTTGTACTGGCTTCCCAGGTGCGCCAGTGGGGCGGTGAACCGACGCGTTACCCGATTGTCGTCGACAATTACGAACGCATCAGGGATACGGTGAGGGAAGCGGCGGCCACTCATGACCTCATCCTCGTCAATGCCGGATCATCGGCGGGGAGCGAAGACTTCACGGCGAGCATTGTCGAGGAACTGGGGGCCCTCCTCGTTCACGGCGTGGCGATACGCCCCGGGCACCCCGTCGTGCTCGGCACCGTGACGGATCGCCGGACGCCCATCATCGGCGTGCCCGGCTATCCCGTCTCCTGCGCCCTCACCGGGGAAATATTCGTGGAGCCCTTGATATCCCATTGGCTCGGGTTGCCGCAGCGGGAAAAGCCCGGGCTCAAAGCGGTCATCAGCCGCAAGCTTCTCTCGCCCATGGGTGAAGATGAATGGGTGCGGGTGACCGTCGGACGGGTTGGAAAACGAACCGTGGCTGCGCCCCTGTCCCGTGGAGCGGGCGTCATCACCTCCCTGGTCCGCGCGGACGGAATTGTCCGCATCCCCAGATTTTCGGAAGGCGTCGAGGCCGGACAGGAGGTTACCGTGGAGCTGTACCGTGATCCGGCCGATATCGACCGCACCATCGTCCACATCGGCAGTCACGATCTCTGCCTGGACATCCTGGCCCAATACCTGGCAGACGACGGTCTGCTCTTTTCGAGCGCCAACGCCGGCAGTCTCGGCGGACTGACGGCCCTGCGGAGGGGAGATTCGCATCTCGCCGGTTCACACCTCCTGGATCCGTCAACGGGCGAATACAATATTGCCTATGTCAGGAAGTATCTGCCCAGTACTCCCGTCGTGGTGATGACGTTCATGCATCGGGAGCAGGGGCTCATCGTCGCACCGGACAATCCAAAGGGAATCAGAGGGCTGGCGGATCTGGCGCGGGACGATGTGCGTTTTGTCAACCGCCAGCGCGGAGCCGGCACCAGGGTTCTGCTTGACTACCACCTGAACAGGCTGGGAATGAAACCGGAAGAGGTAAAAGGCTATCGGCGCGAGGAGTACACTCACCTGGCGGTTGCCGTTGCCGTTCAATCGGGCGCAGCGGACTGTGGACTTGGCATTGCCGCAGCGGCGCACGCCCTTGAGCTTGATTTTATCCCCTTTGAGAAGGAGAGGTACGACCTGGTCATTCCCCGCATTCACTACGAAAGCCCTCTGCTGAAGCCGCTGTTCGACCTGATCCACGGTCCGGTCCTGCGCAAAGCCATGAGCGAGCTGCCGGGCTATGACATGACCTCCATGGGGAACATCGTCATCGAGCTGTAGTCCAGTTCTGATGCGGCAATAACACGGTCGCACCGCACCCCTGGGCAGGATACGGGCAGGGCTTGAACTCACGGACCCTGGAAGATGATGCCAGGCGGATCCATGCCGTGCCGAAGCGAACGCTTTTAGCGACGCCGACGTTACCGCCGGACGGCTCTTTTTTTCAGGGCAGTCGACATCAGGTAATGGCTTGCAAGACCCGCCAGAAAACCGCAAGCCATGTTGGAGCTTAAGGAAACCCCCAGGGTGACGCCCAGGGGAATCAGATCCTTTCCGACGCGGACATCTTTTGCGAACTTCATGAGCTCGATCCCGACCATGAACATCATGGCGCCGATGATGGCGCCTGGAAAGACCGAGAAAAGCCCGGCGATGGACACCGAAAGAAACAGGCCAAGGAATATTTCAATGATCCCTTCCAGGATGTTGGCGCCGCCGGTCCGTGCGCCGAAGTAGTACTGTCCGGCCAATCCGCCGGCACCGTGGCACATCGGCATCCCCCCCAGAAAAGGCACCATCGTATTCATCATCCCCTGATTCCAGGAAAGCATCCTGACCGATACCGGGCGATCCGGCCAATAGGTTGAAAGGAGGGCCGCGGTGGCAATCGTGGCGTTGGTGACGGTCAACGGGATCTGGGCAAAGCCCGCCAGCAGCAGCGTATCCCAGACTTCCCGGGGTGTGAAGGCCGTCAAAGTCGGCAGGGTGAGCCCGGGAGCGGCAATGTACCGGAGCTGACCCTTTGCAAACATAACGGCTATTCCAAGGGCCATCAGGACCACCGCAGCCGGAGCGTGGCGGCTTTCCCTCAGGACAAGAACGATCAGGAGAGAGACCAGGGCAAGGATCCATCCGGTTGACAGCAGCTTGATCGCTTCAATAGCCAGCATCACTCCGAGCGCCGCCTGGATGCCCCGAATAACGGAGGGCGGTGTCCATTTTTCCAGCCGACCCACCAGGTCCGTGGCTGCAAAAAGAATCCAGACCAGGCCCATGCCGAAGCCCGAAGCGTACACCATGGAAGGCGTCCAGTGCTGCGCAATGGCCACAATGGCCAGCACTTTCATGGGTTCAATGGGCATGGGCAGGCGGTAGACAACACCGGTAACGATGTTGGCCAGCCCCATCATGACCAGAAAGCCGGAAGGATTCAGACCGCAGACATAGATATAACCGATGGCGAGGGGGAAGAGGGTCCCAAAATCCCCCATCGCTCCGGCCAGTTCGCGCAGGTTGAATTCAAAGGATTTGATCTTCATCATGAAAATCTTTAGCATATTTCAAGACGAAAGTTCATGTCTTTTTCGATACAACACCCCGGTCCCACCCCCTCCGCCTTTCTCCATTCTATTCCATTCCCCTTGACAGGCCATGTCCCCCGGACGTTGCGCCTTGACAGCGGAGCCTTCCTCTTCTATAGTCTTTCTTAATGATAAAGGGTGTTTCCATGCGGGGCGGGAGAGCGAAACCGAAGCATCCGAACAGGATGTTACCGGCCCGTGGCGACATTCGAGATTCCTGCCCATGAAACGGAGAACGGACAATACGTCATGAAGTTCAGCCCGGCCATACTGACGACCTATTTTCAGGGTGAAAGCGCAAAAAGCAATATCCGGCTCCTCCTGCGGTTCGTTTTTCTGCTTGTTGCTCTGGTCACTTTATACAGCATTATCTTCCATTTCCTCATGGCCTATGAAGGGCAATACCATTCCTGGATTACAGGGTTCTACTGGACACTCACGGTAATGACCACCCTGGGATTCGGCGACATAACCTTCAATTCGGACCTGGGGCGGACCTTTTCCATTCTTGTGCTTCTTTCAGGGGTTTTTCTCTTTCTCACCCTGCTTCCCTTTGTCTTTATCAAGTTTTTTTATGCCCCCTGGATTGAAGCGGAGACGAGGAACCGGGCCCCCAGCCAGTTGCCGCCGGATACGAAAGACCATGTGATCATCACCAGCTACGATCCGGTGACGGTCGCCCTCATTGAAAGGCTGAAGGACCACCGGAAGAGCTATGTCCTTATCGAGGAGGATTTCGGCCGCGCGCTGCAGCTCTATGATGCAGGCTTTCGCGTCGCCGTGGGGAACATCGATGATCCAGAGACGTATCGCAGGATGCGGGCAGACCGCGCCGCCCTCATCGTTGCGACGAACCGCGACGAGATCAACACGAATATCGCCTTCACAGTTCGAGAGCTGAGCGAGAAGGTTCAGATCGTCACAACCGCCGATTCCCCCTATTCCGGAGACATCCTCATCATGGCCGGCAGTTCGAGGGTCCTGCAGCTTTACGACATGCTGGGAAATTCCCTGGCGGCCTGGACCATAGGCGGCGAATGCCGGGCCAATATCATCAGCCGGTTCGATGAGCTGATCATCGCCGAGTTTCCCGCTCTGGGCACTCCCCTGGTAGGGAAAACGCTCTCTGAAAGCTGCCTGAGAGAGAATTTCGGAGTGACGGTGGTGGGGATCTGGGAACGGGGCAATTTCGAGATCCCTCACGCGAAAAGCCGGATCAATCCGAACAGCGTTCTGGTTCTCGCCGGATCGGAGGAGAACCTCGCATCCTACAACGAGATTTATTCCTTTTATCACATCTGCCAACTTTCCGTGAACCCGGTCCTCATCGTCGGAGGAGGCCGTGTCGGACACACCATTGCGGAGCGCTTCAAGGAGCGGGAGATGCCCTACATCATTATCGAGAAAAACCCCCGCCGGGTTCACGAGGACGCGAAGAACTACGTCGTGGGAGATGCCGCGGATATCCGGACCCTTCAGAGGGCCTGGATCGAGGAGGCCCCGGCGGCCCTGGTCACAACCCACGACGACGCCA
>Ga0265295_1003821_pt1 | contig 21150 bp, 22 predicted proteins | sample Munlansysbiofilm_FD_192503 | JGI IMG/M metagenome (GOLD analysis project Ga0265295, IMG submission 192503) | Leachate microbial communities from a municipal landfill in Southern Ontario, Canada - Methane capture system biofilm | ecosystem: Engineered > Solid waste > Landfill > Unclassified ... | reverse complement strand
ATCGTTTTCATGTGCCTTCATGGTTTGATATGCCCATGGTTCTGTCATCGTCTCAAACTGATCATAGCCTTTTTGATATGTCACATAATTAAATGCGAGTTCTCTTCTAACTAAAAGTTGTTCGACATATTGATCAAACGATATACCTTGAATGTGTCCTTGTGACTGAGCAAGAAACAAACGATCTAATAATTCTAAACTCGATATTTGTCCAAAATGTAAGTACATTGACATTTTGGATGTCAATGATTTGGATGGATCATTGCTCTCATCATAATGATTAGCTTTCTCCATCACAAATTCAGAAAACATCTGACTAGCATGTGTATAACCGCCGCGATAAATAGGTGAAGGTTTTACTGATTTATCGATATCGAGTTGATTTAATAAGTGATGAATATCAGATAGATCATCATCTGATACCAGATCCATCTTTTGTTCACATAAACAAACCGGCAAACGTTTAAAATCTCGAAAATCTAGATATATTTTCATCAATTTGGGTCTGAGTGTATATGCACCATACTCTGCTTTAGATGAAATATATCTTACTGGCACAATCACATCGGTATCAATCATATCAATACCTAATGGCAATTGATGATGGACTGCATAATCTAAAACCTCTTTACGCCACATTTTTTGGTGTCTTAAGTATCCATAATCCATGACAAGACATGCTGCATCATTTAGATAATCTTTAACACCTTGTTCAGGTGAAATCAGTTTAAAAACAAATGTCATGTTAAGTTTTTCAATAATGTCTTTGACTTCTCTTAGACCCTCAAGCATAAACTGATAATGTCTAAGGTTTGCTGATGGATATGATTTCGTTAGTCCAAAAAAAACAACAACCGGCAAATCATGTTCATTTGCCAGTTCAATCGCATGCATCAGTGCGTGATTATAATGGACGCGTTGAGACTGCTGCATCCAATATAACACATATGACCCCTTCTCGTTCCATCCGGGTTTTAATGTTAATTTACGACGTTCATTCATATGAAGAAAATAAATGTGATCAGTGAAGCTGCTAAACCTGAAAGTAAGTTAACTGCGTCATTCGTGATCAACGCTAAACCAGATGCCAAAATGACTTTTTCATTAGGCAGCCATCTCTTCTCAGTATATGTTCCTGTATCCACACCACGATACTTCGCTTGTAAGAAGCCTCCCAAATAAGAGTCTATGAGGTTTCCTAGGAAACCACAGATCGTGATGATACCTCCGAAAATAAAGAAATCTTCCATGCCAATACCATAAATAATGGCATAAAGAGCTAAAAAGAAACCTGCAATAAAGAATGAACCAAAAAATGAAGCGACGGTACCTAATCCTGAAATAGCACCTGATACACCTTTAGGAGCAATCTTAAAATTTAATATATAAAATGTTTTTCCCTTAGATAGTGAACCTATTTCAGAAGCCCATGTATCCGAGTTTGATGTTGCTATTGAAACAACAGCAGCTAGTAAAAAGATTTCCATTTGCATAAAATAATAGATGACAGAAAAAACAGCAGCAACCAATCCATTTGCTAATACCTGAACATAGTTACGTCCTTTACTCACCTTTTTTTCACTTTTTTCTGATACTTTAGTTATTAATGATGAAGAAATAAAAAATGCAATCAGTGATCCCCAAACAACTAGACCACCAAACGCATAAACCACTGCACCTAAAAGTGTAGCTGTAAATAAACCACTTTGATCAAGTGATTTTTTTAAATAAGCTAATTCTGCTATGATAAAACTTATCCCGATACCAATTAAAATCTCAATAAGCATAAAACACCTCTAGATGATGAGTAATAGAATATAGAAAATTAAAGATGTACTTAAAGGAACTGAAAGATTATCTAAACCTTTAGGTGTGATCAGTTCAACGATGGTTGCTAATGCGCTAACACCTAATGCTAATATCAACGAAATACCAACAGACTGTGTAAATAATGAAATAAGGAAAACAACAATAAACGATGCCACAAACATCGTTATAGATCCTTCAATAGACTTACCAAAGGCAAGTTTGTGTTTACCATATGCTTTACCAATAACAGCTGCTAAACCATCACCATAACCCATCACCAAAATACCAACAGCTCCGATAAATGGATTTTCTAAAACACCAAAGGTGAGTGCAACCAAAATTAATAATGAAATAGGAAAATAAACTGTACCTAAGTTACCTTTTCCACCACGCTCCATGGCTTTTAATAAATTGGTCCGGTAAGAAATATAGTTAAGAATAATAAACGTAAAAGGTGCAATCATTGCAAACCACACTGCATTGTCATCATTGAAGAAATACATAGCTAAAATCCACCAGTTCGATACACCGATGTGAATGAACTTGCGTGCTCCTTCATCACCGATCAACTTTGCTTTTTGCAAAATTGTAGAAATACCGATAATGAGAAAGATAAGTACATATGATCCAATTAAACCCCAGACGTTTGACATCGTTTTAACCTCGCTTTAATGATTGAATGTATGTTTGAATAAGTTCATCTTTACGTGTGTCACTCACGTAGTTTTTTTGACTAAAGACATCATAGTTTGCATCACGACACGCTTGAATAATCTCGCGATATAAGATGATGGATAATCCTAAAGGAATTTTAACATCATCAGGAAACATGTAGAGATCTGCTAGTGCACGTTTATAATAGTTCTCAGCTTTCTTAGCAAGATACTCAAACATATTTATAAATTCACTATTTATGATACCACGAGATAATTGGTCAGTAGAATAATTTGCTTGTTCGAACAATGATGTCGGTAGATAGATACGACCTCTTTGATAATCCTCACCAATATCTCTTAAAATGTTGGTGATTTGCATCGCATAACCTAACGTGACTGCAAACTCATTTAAAAGTTGGTGTTTGGGTGATAAAACAGGTGTTAACATTAAACCAACCGTACCTGCTACGTAGTAACAATAGTTAAGTAAATCTTCTTCTGTTTTCATCTCTTTAAATGTGTAATCCATTTCTTGACCTTTAATCATGTCATAGAAAGGTTGATAAGCATAATTTTTAGGATAGAAAGGTTTTGTCGTTTGACGTAAAGCACGAAATCTAAAGTTATCAGGCGTTTTTCCTTTAACATAATGGTCTAAATCCTGTTTTAATTGATTTAATCCATCAATATCTTGATCTTCATCAATAAGATCGTCAGCATATCTACAAAACGCATAGACCGCATAAACAGCTTCTCTTCTTTTCTTATCGTTAATCTTTGAAAAAGCTTTATAGAATGTTAAAGAGTTTCGTTTGATAATCTCTTCGCATTGTGCGATATCTTTTTTTCTTGAACCTAACATTGATGATCCCTCACAATCTCATTAACTGCGATTTTTGCACCCATTAAAACGATGGGGACTCCTGCACCTGGATGATTACTTGATCCAGCAAAATAGAGGTTTTTAACTTTTCTCGAAGTTGCTTGTGGACGGAAGTACAGACTTTGGAAAAATGATGGACGAAGACCGAAAGTTGCTCCAAATTCCAAATTAAACTGTTCCTTAAATCTATCAGGATTAAATGTCTTATCAAAGATGATATGCTCTTCGATATCTTCAAATCCATCGATTTTTTTGATGAGATCAAGAATTCTTCTTTTGAGTAGATGTTCCTGTTCTTTATGCCAAACAAGGTTATTTTTATGCAGTGAAGGTACAGGAACTAAGACGTATAAGGCTTCACAATCCTTAGGAGCTAAATCATCATCAATCTGTGTGGGTGAATACATATAGAAAGAAGGATCAACAGGAATGACGCCTTGGAATAAATCTTCAATGTTCTTTTTGAAATCTTTTGCAAAATGAATTTGATGTACCGTTGTTGGGTATTTCTTATCAAGTCCTAAATACATGATAAATGCAGATGATGAATACTGCATGTTATCAATTTTCTTAGGTTGATATTTTCCTCGATATTGTTTTTCTTTGACAAGGTTTTTCATGGTCCATGGAAAATCTGCATTGGATAAAACAATATCAGAAGGTATCATCTTACCATTGATCATAACACCTTTAGCAACACCTTTTTCAATAACAATTTGTTCAATGGGTTGTTCTAAATGAATTTTCCCACCTAACTCTTCAAATCTTCTAGCCATCGCTTTTGCCATTTCATACATGCCACCTTTGATATACCAGATACCATAAAGTAATTCAATCATAGGAATGATGGTATAAATGGAAGGTCCCGTAAAAGGTGAAATGCCAACATAAAGTGTTTGAAAACTTAAAGCTTTTCTGAGTTTATCCTCTTTAACAAAGGATGAGATGGATTGATATGCACTATTAAGTGTTCTTAATTTTGCAAGTGCATGAAACGTTTTGAAATTATAGAAATCTCTTGGCCTACGATAACTCTTCTCTAAGAAATGTTCTTTTGCATAAATATAGCGTCCATAGACGTCTCCTAAATACTTGAGATATCCTGCAGCCTCTTTCTCAGAAATGTGTTCAAGTTGATTCATGAGATTGGTTAACCTGTTTGAGATAACAAGAGGTTCATGATCTGGATAGTGAATCGTATTCATCGGTTCTAAAAGTGTCATATTGATATAATCATTTGGATTAGCTCCACTTGAACTAAAAACATCCTAATAAATATCGGGCATCATCACAATCGTTGGTCCTACATCAAAGGTGAATCCCTTCTCCTTGATTTGATACATGCGTCCCCCAACCTGATGATTCTTTTCATAAATTTCACATTCAAATCCACAAGATTGTAATCTAATTCCGGCAGCAAGTCCTGCCGTACCCGCTCCGATAATGACAACTTTCTTCATAATGTATACCTCTTTTTACAGGATGTAGTAGATATATTATATCATTCTAATGATATTTCATAATCCCTACGATTGTTTTCGCTCGTTTTAACTTGATACTCTAATATTATTTTATTCAAATTATTTCCAATTCAAAGTATTATACTTTAATTTGTTAAATTTTTGTACTATAATGTAGCTACATTAGAATTAAAAAGGGAAAAAATGATGGAAACTATTAAATTTGAAAAGCTACGTAAGTTTAACATGATTATGGGAGCATTCCACCTTGTACAAGGTTTGCTCATGGTCGTTTTTGCTTTAACAGTCTTAGGTGATATAAACCCAGCATTCAGCATCACTATCACTCAAAACTTCTTAAATTATGATGAAGTTGCACAGCGTTTATTCCTAGACCAAAAAGAATTATTTGATTTACCATTTGGTGTATTAGTTGGTGTCTTCCTCTTATTATCTGCACTCGCACACGCATTAATCTCATTCCCTAAAAAGATTAATGACATGTACAACCGTGACTTATTAAAAGGCATTAACAAACTAAGATGGTTTGAATATGCACTATCTTCTTCAGTCATGATCGTCTTAATTTCAACACTCTTTGGTATTTATGACATTGCATCTCTCGTCTTAATCTTCATCGTTAATGCTGCCATGAACCTCTTCGGTCTTGATATGGAATTAATCAACTCTAAAAGAGCTGAAGGCGAAAAGATTAATTGGGGACCCTTTATTTGGGGATCATTAGCCGGTATTGCACCATGGGTTGCTATCATACTCTATATGCTAGGTTCTGGTAATGTTACACCTCCCTGGTTTGTATGGGCGATTGTTGCTACCTATTTCGTTGCATTTAACACATTCCCAGTCAACATGGTGTTACAATATAAGAAAGTGGGCAAGTGGAAGGATTACCTATATGGCGAACGTACTTATATCGTTTTAAGCTTAGTTGCTAAATCCATTCTTGCTTGGTTAGTCTTATTTGGAGCTTTACAACCCGCTTAATAAATAAATCGCTAGGCTAAACACCTAGCTTTTTCTTTCAGGTGATGCTATGTATGTTAAAAAACTGATTTATCCCGAATTTTTCCAAGGGAATAAAAAGAAAAAGAACTACTTCGAAGGTTGGTACTATAAAACCGTTAGTCAAGATGGCAAATACACATTAGCCTTTATTCCTGGCATCAGTTTAAATGATTGGGATCCACATGCGTTTATTCAAGTATTCATATCGAAACAATTAGCACATGATACGCACCTTGAATCACATTACTTTCGTTTTGAACAGCAAGACTTCGCATATGGATATGATCAATTCTTTGTATCAGTTAAAGATAACTATTTTTCAAAAGAATCACTAAAAATCAATCTTTCTAATGAAAAGATTCACCTCAAGGGTGATATCTCTTTAGAGGGTATTACACCAATCAAGAAATCCTTATTCATACCTAATATCATGGGATTCTTTGGTTATTTCAATTTCATGGAATGTTATCATGGTGTCGTCAGCATGACCCATCTTCTTCATGGAAAACTTACTTTAAATGATGAAGTCATCTCATTTGAAAACAGTAAAGGTTACATTGAAAAAGATTGGGGGAAATCATTCCCAAGAGCTTATGTTTGGCTACAGTCCAATCATTTTAAGAATGAAAGTATATCCTTGATGTTCTCATATGCTGATATTCCATTCTTAGGTTTCTACTTCAAGGGTTTAATTGCTAACCTGCGTTATGAAGGTAGGGAATATCGTTTCGCTACCTATAATTTTGCACGCGTTAAAAAAGAAATCATAGAACCTAGAAAAGTCTATTATGAACTCAAAAAAGGGTTATATCTTCTTGAAATTGAAGGTGTATCACACGATGAAATTGATTTGGCGTCTCCCAGAAATGGACAAATGATTGAAAGCATCAAAGAAGGATTATCTGGACATATTAAAATCAAGTTCTATCGTAAGAACAAACTGATCTTTGAAGATACGGGTGAACATGCTGGTATCGAAATTATGAAAAAATAGGAGTGCTAGCTAGCACCCCTTTTTTGTTATGGACGAATGATCGTTCCGCTCTTCTGTTTAAAAGCATCAACAGCTTTATCAAGTGATGCAATTACTGCAGGATGCTGAGTTGCTTTAACGAATGACATGCACGCTTCAATCTTAGGTAACATCGATCCTTTTTTGAAATGTGACTCGTTTAAGTATGTCTCTAATTCAGATATCGTTACATCCGTTAACGCTTTTTGATCTTTGGTGTTGTAATTGATAAACACGTGTTCAACAGCAGTTAAGATGATCAGTTCATCAGCACCAACAATCTCTGCAACCTTAGCACTTGCAAAATCTTTATCAATCACAGCATCGATACCAACGAGTTTACCATCATGTTCAATCACTGGAATGCCACCACCTCCGGCAGCAATCACGATATGCTTTTGATTAAGTAGTGTTAAGATACTTTCTTTTTCGATGATATCGATTGGTTTTGGAGAAGCGATAACTCTCCGATAACCACGACCTGCATCTTCCACCATGGTATAACCCATGCTTTGTTCTAACTTTTCAGCTTCTTCTTTCGAATAGAAACTTCCAATCGGTTTGGTTGGGTGAAGGAAAGCAGGATCTTTTTCATCAACTAAAACTTGTGTAACAACCGTTGAGATTGGATGCTTAATCGCTCTTTCTCTCATGATATTTTGAATCGCATTTTGAATATGAAATCCGATGTATCCTTGACTCATAGCTCCACATTCAGCAAACGGCATCATCGGTGTTGATGTCGATTCTTGAAAAGCAAGATTAATCATGCCTACTTGAGGACCATTTCCATGAACGATCACAATATCGTGATTCATCTCAATCAGTGGATAGATGGCATGTGCAACATGTGTTAATAAGCGTTTTTGTTCCTCAGCATTATTGCCTAAAGCATTCCCCCCTAAAGAAATGACATATCTACTCATGTGAACCTCCTAAACTTGCATACATACAAGCTTTAATGGTATGCATACGATTTTCTGCTTCATCAAAGACAACGCTTTGATCAGATTCAATCACGTCATCTGTCACTTCGAGTGCACCATCTTTAACGGTTGGATAGGTTTCGCCAAACGTTTGGGCAATGTCTTTGCCAACTTCGGTATCCATACCATGAAATGCGGGTAAACAGTGCATGAAAATTGCAGTTTTTTTAGCGAGTTTCATCAGTTTAGCATTGACTTGATAAGGATGTAAAAGTTCGATACGTGATGCCCAAACTTCCTTTGGTTCTCCCATTGATACCCAAACATCGGTATATAAGACATCAGCATCTTTCGCTCCTAAAGAAGCATCTTCGGTAAATGTTAAGGTTGCACCCGTATGTTTAGCAATGTCCTGACATGTTTTAATTAAACTTTCAGTTGGCCATAAGTGTTTAGGTGCCGCTGCTGTAAAATGCATACCCATCTTCGCACAACCAATCATGAGAGAATTACCCATGTTATTTCTCGCATCACCAAAATAAGTAAACTTAATACCTTTTAAGTGTCCTAGTTTTTCTTCAATGGTTAAAAAATCAGCCAATATTTGTGTGGGATGATAAAGATCAGTTAATCCATTCCAAACGGGAACACCCGAAAACTCAGCTAACATGTGTACATCGGATTGAAGATAGCCTCTAAATTCAATACCATCATACATACGTCCTAAAACACGAGCAGTATCCTTAACGGATTCTTTTTTACCCATTTGAGATCCTGTAGGACCAATATAGGTGACACCCATACCTAAGTCAAGTGCACCCACTTCAAAGGCACAACGTGTACGCGTTGAATCTTTTTGAAATAGTAAAACAACGTTTTTATCAGACAAAACTTTATGACTGATACCTTTTTTCTTCTCATCTTTCAAACGCTTAGCTAAATCAAGTAAATATTGAATTTCTTCGGTTGAATAGTCTAACAATGTGAGTAAATGTCTACCTTTTAAGTTCATATGTTTTCTCCTATATTTCTTCTCTTTCTATGGGCATACTCATGCATCGTGGGCCACCCCGGCCACGTGATAATTCACTGGATTCAATTTCTAAAACGGTGATACCTGCATCTTTTAGCATTTGGTTAGTAACATGATTTCTGTCATAAACAATGACTTTACCAGGAGCAATGGCTAGCGTATTTGCTCCATCATTCCATTGTTCTCTCACGCTTGTGATTTGATCTTTACCACCACATCTAATGAGTGTAATAGGTCTATTTAAGTGCTTTTCTAATACGGATTCTAATGAACCAACAACCTTATTGATACTAAAGCGTTCTTCATTCTTTTCAATTTCAAAGACGGTTAATTTATTTTCAATCCCTGGATGAATGGTGAACGTACCATAGTCGACTTGGGTAAACACGGTATCCAGATGCATGAACGCACGACTCTTCGGTATGTTAAATGCAAGCACCGTATGAAACTCATCACAATCTTGAAATAACTTTTCAGCAAAATACTCAATAGCTCTTGGATCTGTTCTAGATGAAATACCCATTGCGACAACACCTTTGGATAAGACTAAGATGTCACCGCCTTCTAAAGGATAACGATTAAGTCGATGATAGAAATAAGGCACTTTATAATCTTGAAATCTTGGATGATAATTGATGATATATTCTGCAAAGATGGTTTCTCTCTGTCTTGCTTGAGTACTCATCTTACTCATGGCTACACCTGTACCAACACTAGAAAAAGGATCTCTTTGAAAAAGAATATTGGGAATTGGATCAGTATAAAATGGATATTCATCTTCAAGCATATCCATGATGGAGTGTTTATTAGGTATTGCCACTTCATGGATTCTGATACCTTCAATCATCTTGAGGATCATATCCTTGATAGGCATACCTGATAAGAATTGATACAGTGCTGTTTTAATCGTATGACTTTTAATCTTTGATTCTTCAATAAACGAATTAATAAAATGTGAAATAACTTCTGGATGTGCTTCAAGGGCTTCTGTAATCATATCGGTTAGATAGAGAACCTCAACACCTTCTTTTCGTAATGTATCTGCAAAAAGATCATGCTCTTCTTGAGCCACCTTTAAATAAGGAATATCATCGAAGAGTAATTTCTCCAAGACATCTGGTGTTAAGTTTTCCAGTTCTTTTCCAGGCCTATGTAGTAATACAGTTTTTAGTTTCCCAATTTCTGATGTGACATGAATCATGTTTGTGACTCCTTTCTCATTTTTCTTGGAACACGATATGAAACTTGGCAAGTGACTTCATAGTTAATCGTCTCAAGACGTTTTGCAACCTCATCTGTTGAGATTAATCCCCCAAAGAGCATCACGTCATCACCAACCTTAATGGTTTCATCGATTTTGACAAAACATGCGTCCATACAAATAATGCCAACCAAGTTGTAACGCTTGTTGTTAATTTCAACTGCGCCACCTTTATTTTTTCTTAACCATCCATCGGCATAACCGATGGGTAAAATGGCAATATGCTCGATTTCATCTTGTGCTTGATAATTAGCACCATAACCAACAGTTTCACCTCGATGCACAGTTTTGATTGTGACAATTTGCGTCTTTAACTTCATCACAGGCAACAATCCCGTTTGGTCTTCATCAAGCGATAAACCATAAAGAGAGATTCCTAATCTAGCATGCGTTGTATAACTTATATTCTTCTCATAGCGAAGGCTCGCTGATGAATTTGATAAATGAATAACTCTAGGAAGATATGGCAGCTTATGTATGAATGTCTCCATACGATTAACCTGGTTATAAAAGAGTTCATCGCGATCATTTGCTGTTGCAAAATGTGAGTAAATACCCACCAAGTCATGCTCTGTATCTTTCATCTTTTCCATCCATGAGATCACAAATGCTTCATCACTGATTCCATAACGATGCATGCCTGTATCAATCTTTAAATGACATTTCAATGGTTTTTTATACCTTAAAACAGCTTCTGCAATTGCTTCATCATAAACCGTGAATGCGATGTTATGCATGTGACAATATTCAAACTGCTGTTCCAAAATAGGTCCCATCATCAGCAATTCAACATGGGGATCATGTGCTCTTAGTTCAAGAGCTTCTTCTAACAGTGAGACAGCAAACAATGTCACACCTTCTTGAATTAAAGCTTTCATGATCATGACAGCGCCATGACCATAGGCATTCGCTTTAATCACAGGAATGATATCCTTGGGTTTTACATGCTGTTTGACAAAATGATAGTTTTTGACCAAGGCATCGATATTTATTTCTGCCCAAGTTGGTCTATATGACATAGTTTTTCTCCACATATGAAGACGTCATTAATGACAAGATACCGCCATAGCTCAAACCGAAATGAATGACATCTCCTACTTTGTAGTTATCATCATCCAGTTCAACAATGAGATGATCAGATGAAGAACCCAAAACAGTAACACCTGCTGGAGGTTTTAACTGATCTAAAGCAATATCTTGTTTACCAATGGCTAAGATAGCGCGTTTAATCATACCGCGATCACTAAATCTGACACGATGACCAAATGCATCAACACCGATTTTACCTTCTGGTTTTGAAGGTTTAATCTTGAGTTCTATAATTTCAGCATCTAAAGTAAATACATCTTGGTGCATACCAATAATGTCATTGCCATATGCTGTTTCTCTACCACAAACCAACGCTTCACCAACTCTTAATTGGTTGATAAACTTAGGTAGCTTTTCATCCATAACAAGTGGAAGTGATGATGAATTCCCCCCTGAAATAATCTCACAGGGATGACCCATAATCTGTTCAACACGTTGCTTGATTTCATGTAGTTTCGTATATGTCTTCTTTGTTGGTATCACACCTCCAAAACATGTGAGGTTTGTACCAATTCCCATGAAATGAATATGCTTCATACGCTTGATTTTTTCAATCCAACGAATATCATCGAAATGATAAAAGATACCTTCTCTTAAATCACCTAGATCATACATTAAAATCACACTGTGCATTTTCTTTTGACGTCTTGCTTCTTCATTTAAAGCTTCTATCACTTCAAGTTCTGAATTTAAGGATATATCAGCATGCTCAATCACTTCAGGAACTTCAGATAACATCGGAATACGAAGTAACATTTTCTTTTTTTGCGTAACCATCTGTTTCAAATTGTTAATGCGTGAATCTGCAATCACTTCAATATCAGTTTGATTGATGACATCAATTAAAGGCTGTTCAGCACGAAAAACCTTAGATACAGGAACTAGTTTAATATGTTGACGCTTCAAGAGATTCATCATATATCTTAAATTATCTCTATAATAATTCACATTAATTGTCATTTTAGGAAACATGAGAATCACCAACTTTTTTCATTGTTTTACTGATTAAATCTTTGGTAGCTTCAGGATAAATTCGTGATAACACACCTAGGGATGCAAATATATAATGCTGATCGAGATAGATAGGAATATCAGATTTAGGAACCAATTTCATCTGTCTACTCGTCAAATATTTTCTAATCATTTTCTCAGGGTCTTTCGCATGTAGTAATGCACCACCTGTTAAGAGAATTGCTTTCACCTGTGTGGTATCCTTCCCACCAGGAATCACTTGATAGCCATTGGTGGTAAATACTTTTCTTAAATCACCCACATGACGATCAAGGGCTAATTCAACACAGCGCTCAGTCAGGTGATCAATCACAGCTAATCCTTCATCTGTTGTTGGAATATAAGGTTCTTCATGTATGATCTTTTTAACGTCTAAAACATCCTTACCAAAGATGCGCTTGATATCATCATCTTTCCATGTCGCTAAGACGAGTTCTCTGTTGATGAAAACACCTAAGTCACCTTCAACTGTACGTTTCATTTTGGGTTCACCTTCTAAATATTTTTGATATTCAGGCTTAGGTAAACAAATGCTATGAACATCGGTTGTAGCGCCTCCAACATCCAACGTCATCACACCATCAAACATCTCGTCTAACAAAAGTGTTGTTTCCATGACTGCACCAGGTGTTGGAATGATACCATGACTAACCATATCAAACACATGGTTCATCCCCCTAGCATGAATGATATGCTTTTCAAATGTTTGATATATCGCTTCTCTGAGCGGCATGATATTAAAATCATCGATACGAGGATACACATTATCAACAATAGCTATGTGATCTTTATGTAGTGCCTTGATGCGTTCATGATTTGCAATATTACCCGTGTAAATGATTGGGATGCCTAAATCGACGACATCTAAAAGATTTTGATAGGCTACTTCTTTTTCACCATAATCCGTGCCACCTGCAATGATGATCATGTTAGGTTTGATATGTTTAATCTTTTCGATATGTTCTTTTTCAAGTCTGTTAGCTGTAATTAAATGAATGTTACCACCTGCATTAAGTGCAGCCTCTTTAGCAGCTCTCGCTGTCATATCGTAGACTAAACCATGAACTGTAATCTTTAATCCACCTGCTGCAGATGATGATGCAAGAAGTTCATCGTAGGATAACTCATCTGTATGTAAGTTTTTCTTTAAATCTTCGATTGCACCTTTTAAACCTTCTCTTACATCGGTGTCTACCGTTGTTTGATGAACACCACGACCCAAAAAAGCCACCGGCTTTTGATGGATCATAAATGCGTTCACAACGGTAGTTGTACTACCTATTTCTGCAACGAGTACATCAATCTTCATACATTTCCTTCATACGTTTCACAATAAGTGAAGCGACATGACGTCCTTTCGTACCACGACTAAAACCTTGGTCCATACCATAAGAGCGTGCAAGTTCTGGTGTGACTTGTGTACCACCAGCAAGCAAGATCAATTTATCTCTTACGCCCTTTTCAATCGCATAGTTATGCAATTTTTCCATATTTTTATAATGGATATCATCATGTGAAATAATTAATGAAATCATAATCACATTCGCATGTAATTCGATAGCGGCATCAATGAATTTTTCAATTGGAACAGATGTTCCAAGATACTCATACTGAATACCATATTTTTCTATACCACCATGTTTGATGTCGAGAACTTCGCGCATACCGACACTGTGTTCATCAGAACCCCCTGTACCTGCAACAACCTTGATATGGTGATCTTTAACGTATGCTAAGATCTCTTCTTCTTCTAACACATCTTCTTTTTCAGGTAATACTAAATCATTCGTATCAATATCAAAATTAACGGTTCCCTTTAATTGAATTCTCGTTCCTTCAGCAGGGTGTAGAACTTCTTTATGAATCACTTCAGCTTGACTTAGATTCATGTTTTTAGCAACTACAAGTGCTGCAGCTTCAGCAGTTCTAATATCTGTTGGGAAGAAAAGATCAAGCGTAACAACGCCATCACCTAACCACTGTACTTCAGGTTTAATCAGTGAAGTCTTACGATACTTTTCAGTATCATCTAAACGATGATTGACATTGTCGTTTTCATCAAGTTCATCGATATATTGAATGAGCTCTGGTTTTTCAAAGGTTGATCCACCAATAAGTTTTTCAGGATGATCTTCACAAGAAGGATCGTATTGTTTTACATTGTTATACCCATAATGAGCTGTCACAGGTGCTAAATAATCTGATGCACGTTTGATGATCGTATTCGCACCAATACCGCCATCGATACTGCGTGCAATACCATCACCCATGCGTTCTGGATAGAGTCCAGAATCAACAAACATGCCTTGTTCAACGGCGTTAAAATAACCATCCATGCTAATGATTTCTTCCATCATGAGAATAGCTCTTTCCTGAATCTCACGCTTTTGATCATAGAGATATCCAGTCTTTTTTAATTCAAGCATGGATAACAAATCATCCATACCCATCATGGCTTGTTTCGCAGTATCAAGTGCTTCAACGTTATAAACATGCCATGGGACATTTCTGCCTTCATCAGGTGTAATCGTCGATTGAATATCTGCAGATGTCAATCTAGAAATGAGTAAATTCAAAACGTGTGTGACGGTTGCTTCACGTGTTGATGAATCCATATATTTCGTATTCATCTGTGCTCGCATCTTATATTTGCCAAGTAATTCACGAAGTGCAATCGCATAAGGTAAATTGATCTTGAGATCAGGGGATGGTGGAGCAGCAGGTGGAACAGTTGATAAGCATATTAAATCAGGACGTAGTCCAATACGTTCACTCATCCGGCTGTTAATCGCATGTTGAACTAAAAGCTCTGGCATAACTTTCCATGCATCTCGTGCAGTGGCATTCGCATTATGTGCGCCATCAATTTGAGCTAAACCACCGTAAGCCATAATCTTTTTACTTTCAGCAGCATCAACAAAGCTTCTAATCATATTGATATTGCGATAAAGGACATTGTATTGAGGATCTTGGTGAGCACCATTGACGCCTTCTTCAACAAACATAACGGCGATTTCTGGACCAGCAACACCAGATACATACGAATGATAATTAATGGGTCTTCCGACTTCATCTTCGATGATGTCTAACGCTTTACGTTGTGCTCTTACCTGTTTTCTCGTAATGGGGACGCCACCAACACCTTGAGGAGTTCCTTCGAGTAATCCATCCATATGAGATTGGCCAGCAGTTCTAATGACCATGATGTGATCTGCACCATGCCATGCAGCCATTCTCATTCTTCTGATGTCATCTTCAAAACGCCCAGAAGCGATTTCGGTTGTAATCGTTGAGTCTGGTTGTGGATCGATGTTATTTAAATGTCTAGCACTCGGTAATGGAATACTATTTTTTAAGGAAGGACTTGCCTGAATATAGTGAAAAGGTCCTAAATCAATCGGCATTTTATCACGCCAGATCCAACCTCTGCGTCTAGGACGATAATGTTCTAAGTCTGTTAAAATTTCGCGAATATCGAGTTTATCAGTTGGCTTCATGTGTAAAAACCTCCGCGATTTTTTCCATTTCATGTGTATCTAAAAGCTTTAAACCAGCATCTCTCATGTTTAACTTATGCAACTGAGCATATTTAAAAACAACATGACCAGCACCATGTTCTAAAAGATGGTAATCCATCATTTTCTCGGTGATTGCTTTAGCTTCTAAACTTGAGAATCCCATCCGCATTAAAACACTGCGTTCAATCGCAGGTGTTGTATAACGATACGCTAAATCAAGTAAAGGATCGATGATTTGATCTGTTAGTTTTTCAAAATAAGCTTTTAATTCGTGATCAGACATCTTCTTTAAATGTTCGCTTCGTGTATTGTAATCATCATTTCTTTGCTTCATTGATTTCCTCCAACAATTGTTTGATCTCATCTACTGTTGTGTTTAGTTCTTCACTTAAATAGATGATATCTTGCTCAAATAACATCACATCTTTATAGTGTTTCAAATAACTTATTTTTAATGATCTTAGATCAAGTTCTTTATGCTTTAGCATACTTCCAGATGATGGAAAAATGATGTTATGTCCTGGACTTTCATCAAGTGGATTACCAAGTTTTAATTGAATACCTCGATCACTCGCAAATGATATTTGCGCGTTCATATGCTTACCGGCACCCGTGTATTCAGTTTCTTGAACAACGATAATCTCAGTATCTTTCATCTCTTGAGCTATACTGAAAGCCATAGCTAAACTTGTATTTCCTGCAGGACCTCTTTCCATACCTTCAAGAACTGCAAGAGCTTCTGTGATAAAAAAGACTGATCCTTGATTGACAAGACCATAACGATCCATATATCTTAAGGGTCTTGCTGCGCTTCTTGGAACATCACTACGATCTGGAAATGTGGAAAATGGAATACCAAATCCTGTATGACCTGTCGTAAATGACTTCATGTTGAAATCAGAATCTGATGCCATATGTAATCCTGATAAATCAACGCTTGCAGCAATAATCTTTGTGTTGATTGCACCTGCTTTTTTTAACCCTCTAGCAGTGCCTGTTAAATTCCCTCCGCCTGCATTGGTCACAATCACTGCATCAGGAAAACGAAATTCTGTTGCCATCATATCAGTAGCAATCTCATAACCTAATGTTTCAATGCCCATTACACCATAAGGTGAATAGAGGGATGCATTAAAATAGCCTGTTTCTTTTAATAAAACCAAGAATTCATAGAACAGTTCAGGTCCAACTGAAAGTTGAACGACTTCTGCACCATATGCTTGACATGCTCTTGCTTTTTCAATGATTTCAGGTTGACCCACACCGTTGGAATCATAGCATTCTTGAACGATAATACATTTGAGACCTGCACGTGCTGCAAGTGCAGCAACTGCAGCTCCATAATTACCTGATGTCGCAGCTATCACGCCTTTATATCCAAGTTTTTTAGCTTGATAAATAGACATAGCTGCACGTCTAGCCTTGAATGAGCCAGAGATGTTTTGTGATTCATCCTTAAGGAAGATGCGAGCACCATGACCAGGTTTTGCAAACTTTCTTGCATAAGCTGATAGTCTTTTTAATTCAATCATGGGCGTTTGACCCACGTTATTTTCACGTTGAATACGCATAACATCCTCGAGTGTGTAACCAGAAGATGCCATCATCTTTTCATAATCGAATCCGATTCCTGGATATTCAAACTGCTCATAATCGAGACGGAGCGCATTTTTCATGATATCTTTCTTTTGATCCATGACAGATTGATAACTCATGACAAGTCCTCCGTTTCATCTAAAATAATTCGTCTCAAATCACTTAGAATAGGAACATAGTGACCAAAACTATGGGCAAAATACGGTTCTTGTGACATCAATATACCCGTTTCAATACGCTTGGTTTGTGTTTCTATCTCAACGACATCACCAATCTTAGCTTCTTTTAACAAACGTCCACGAATACGCATCTCAAAAGGGACACGCATGGTATCCTTAGGTAGATTTTGTGATCGTTCATGAGCTGGTAATATGACACGATAAATTTCGACATATGTCAATGGCTGAATCATGCTTTTTTCCTCCCTTACACATAAAAAAAGGAACTCATTTCTTGTAAGCGCTTACCTATACATAGAATAACATTTTTATGTCATTTTGTATAGAGTTTCAGCACAAATAATAAGGAAAAAGGAAATCTTTTTATAGATTTCCTCAGAAATTAGTCGTGATCTAATAAATCTCTCATATCACCTAAGATAGCTCTTGGAACTGGTAGATCAATCATAGTTTTTAAACCAGGTTTAGCATTTAAAACATGTGGAATCATATTGACACACATCGCAATCGTACCAATACCACCATTCACCTCAGGTGTAATCGCCATGTGAATGTTGGGTGTACCCTTTAAGTTGATATAGTCCCCTGTTTGGGTACCTTCCAATTCGGGTTCGATTTGTTGTGGGTGAATCATGTTAATAAATACATCGCCATTAACAAGACCTTGTCCTGTCATATTGATACCTGCTAAATGTCCAGCTTCTGCTTCACCATAGGGGCTCTTACGATAAACGGTTGTAATAATAGGTTCCATTTGTTGCGTAAAATCATCAAGTTTAATACCTAAGGCATCTGAAATCATAGAAACAGATTCTTTAAAACCGACATGACCTGCAAGATCGCCTTCTGCAACGCGATGGTGATATTCATCTAACGTGATACCGACACCTTGTTCATGCATCACAGTAGGTCCAAATGGAGAGAGCGAATTGACACGTTTCGCTTCAATATATTTGACATCAACCATCGTTCCTGTTAAAGCAACGACAAGTAAGTCCATGATAAATCCTGGATTGATGCCGGTTCCTAAAACTGTGACACCAAACGCTTTCGCAAGATGATCAATTTGTTTAGCCAATTCAGGTTCTGAAGCCATAGGATATGCCATTTCTTCAGCTGTGCTGATGACATTAATCTTATGTGTAACAACCTTTTTAATTTTATCAAAAGCACCTTTAACAAAACTATCTGTACAAAGGAGTACAAGATCAGCTCGTTGATGTTGCAAAAGCAAGTCGATTTGATCTGATATAAACACTTTGGGGTGATCTGAAGTAACTTCTAATACATCGATAAAGTTACGACCAACGATACCAGGATTGAGATCACAAATACCAACGATTTCAACACCTTTTTTCATAAGTAGCATTTTCGCCATACCGCGACCCATGGCACCAAATCCCCAAATAATAATTTTAATCTTGTCCATATAATTGCCTCCTATTTCACTTCATCAAAATAACGACCAACAGTGAATAAGAAATCCGATAGACGATTAATGAATGCTAGTGTATATGTGTTGATATCTTGTTCTCCCGCCAACATCACTAATTCTCTTTCAGCTCTTCTAACTGTTACACGTGCTAAGTTAAGCCATGAAGCAGCTTTTGTTTGATCAAGTTTGATAAATTTTTTAAGTGGTTCAAGAAATGAATCATAATAATCAAGCCGATTTTCTAACCAGACAACATGTTCTTCTGTCGTGATTTTCTTTTCTGGATTATTCAGCGCAATTTCATAAGCTATTTGGAAAAGTCTTTCATGAATTTCATCCATATCATGTAAGACTTCAGGTACTCTCATGTAATGTTTTCCCATTAATATGAATGCCATAGCTTCATCAATAGTTCCGTTGACATGAATGTGTAAATCGGCTTTACTAACCCTTTTATTGAATAAGTCTGTCTGACCTTGGTCTCCACGTTTTGTATAGATTTTCATGTTTATTCCCTCTTCTTTTTCTTCTTTTCTTTTGGCACTGGTAACTCATTATAAGTCACTTCAATCAGTTTCATCAATGTGAGTCGATCATCCGTATTTTCGATCAAGAAATATGGTTTTGATTTGTCATAGAATTTCTCCATTACCGGATCTATAAGTAAAGCTTTTCCAGCTTCAGTCGGTTTAATAAAGCACTTGTTATCTGCAAGTACACCAACCATTTTTTCATAATAGAATAGACCATATTCACCAAACATTTTTTTGAGTCTGATGTGATCTAAATCTCTGAGTTGATCTTCAATATAATCTTTAAAATCTTCAGATGTCATGTGTATCAACCTTTCCAAAATAACCTATTAACCAATAAAATGCAATGAGCCAACCTGAAAGTTCTATTGCAATTCGCCATACCGGTAAGACGGTATAAAGCATCACGAGTATAACAAGCACACATGCACATAACATGTGGATCAGTTTTATCCTTCTCTCAAGTGATACAAAACTGTGCATCCACATAGCAACAAGTATGGACGTGATCGAAACACCATACATCAGTTGATAGTTGGTCATTTGGTATCCTAAGACTGTACTATCAAGTCCAACATCTTTTCCATACAATCCAATTAAAAGCATCGAAAACCCAAACACAAATAACGTATATGCAAAATATTTTGAAAAATCGTGATATTTGTAATACAACAACGTGATGATTGTGATCAGTAAACCTGAACTGATCCATGCCATATTGATAATCCAACTCAATTGATGTGGCTCCCTACTGAGTTGATAGAATGTCATGTCTTTCAACTGAATGGTCTGACTTCCAATAATGATTGCAAGCATTACAATGACAATCCAAAGAATTACAGGTATACCATATACCTTGTTTTTTATGTGATACTTCATGTATACTCCCCCATTCAAACATGATGTATAGTCTTATTTTACCATACTCACGTGAACACCATTTTTATCTACGAACTTTGATTTGTTTTTCTTTTAACAGTTGAACTGCAAATGATGCAACATCATAAGCATATTTCTTAGGACCAAATCCAGCGTCATATCCAAGTTCCTTAGCAAGCCCGTGATGAATGCGAGGTCCCCCAATGATGACAATGAAATCCTTACGTTTATTTTCCGCTTCTAAAAGTTCAATAAATGCTGTTAAATTTTCGATGTGTACATCTTTTTGTGTCACAGTTTGACTAATTAAGATGACATCAGCTTTAAGTTCAATAGCTTTTTCTAGTAAGACTTCATTATCGACTTGTCCACCTAAATTATAGGCTTTGATACCTTTATAGCGTTCAAGTCCATAATTGCCATTATAACCTTTCATATTCATGATGGCATCAATACCCACTGTATGAGCATCTGTTCCTGTTGATGCTCCTACAAAGACTAAAGGTTCTTCAAAGTTTGCTTCTATATAATCTTCGACTTCTTCTTTACTCATCACTTTATGATCGACTTCAACCACATTGATTGTATTTAGATCAACCATGTGTTCTGCGCGCCCATAGACGATATAAAAACTGAACTGATCAGATAACGCTTCATAATGTACAACTGATGGATCATGTAGTCCCATCTGTAGCGCTATTTTCTTAGCTGCTTCTTCACCGAGTGGTGAAGCATGTACTGGCAGTGAAAACGAAAGTTGAACTTTACCGTCATTTTCGGTATCGCCATAAGGGCGAATCCATGTAGATTTAGCTGACATGATGTTCCTCCTTCAAACGACTTT
>Ga0265295_1003820_pt1 | contig 21152 bp, 17 predicted proteins | sample Munlansysbiofilm_FD_192503 | JGI IMG/M metagenome (GOLD analysis project Ga0265295, IMG submission 192503) | Leachate microbial communities from a municipal landfill in Southern Ontario, Canada - Methane capture system biofilm | ecosystem: Engineered > Solid waste > Landfill > Unclassified ... | reverse complement strand
AGTTTGCCCAAACTCGCTTTCGGGCGATCCTTCTGCAACGTCGGTTAGCATGGATGCCTTGCGCTATCTGCGCTTCTTCCAGCGGTCCCCCTGGCCCCAGGTGAAAAAACGCACAATCCCAGAAGCAGTTGACCGTGAATTGAGCAAATTGATTGAAAAACATCTGACTTACTTGCTCGAATACAGCCTAAAAACCCCAGGCTTTTTAGATGCAATATCGTAGCATTACTCCAAAAGCCAGTTGACGATATTTTTGTGATCAATCCCATCCCTGCCTAGGTCGAGATTATCCATAGACAAAACAATTTTCCGATAATTATCAGATATGGAACTTAAAGCGCTAAACTCGCGATTGATTGTGCTTTCATCTGCCAGAAGATAAGTAACTTGATAATATTCTGTTTCGCCACTTTTGTTTACAACGAAATCAACTTCTTTGTCTCCAGATTTACCTACATTGACATCAAAACCTCTTCGGACTAACTCCCAATAGACAATGTTTTCAAGGATTCCCTGAATTGCCGACTGATTGTTGCCAATCAGAGCTTCGCGAAAACCCTGATCTGCGATGTAATATTTATCATTTACTGCTAAAAGCTTCTTTCCTGGCAACTCTTGGCGAGGCACGCGTTTAATAAAAAATGCGTTTTCACATAGAGCAAGGTAAGACAAAATTGTGTCAACCGAAACGGTTCGATTTTCGGACTTGAAGAACCTGTTTATGCTTAAAGCCGAAAATGTATTCCCAATATTACTGATAACAAAAAGGATAATCCGCTGAAGCAAATCGGTGTTCCGAATTTGTCCATATTCAACTACATCCCTGAGAATCACGGAATTGTAAATATCTTTCAAGGCTTGAATGGAGGGCGAAACTTGGAGGTCGAAGTATTTTAAAGAAGGCATCCCACCAATTTTGACATAATCCAAAAAGAGATCTGGAGCAGACTTACCTAAATGGCTGTATAGTTCAACGAATTCTGAAAAGGAGAAGGGATGGACTTGAAAGCTGACATAGCGACCACTAAGTAAAGTGGCTAGATCGCTGGAAAGTAAGGATGCATTCGATCCGGTGATGTAAATATCGGCGTTGTAAGATGTGTTACAGGCGTTTACGATGCTTTCCCAGCCTTTGAGAAGTTGAATTTCGTCGAGGAAGAGATAGCCTTTTTCACCCTCTTTTAGTGAGGAGAAAAAAGCAGTTAATTTTGGCATTAAATCTTCAGCCTTCCCGATTGCCAAACCTTCGACAGATTCCATGTTGAGTGTAAAAAATTGGCTTTCCTTCGCACCGCTGTTTCGAAGGTCGTCCTGAATTAGTTGGAGCATGGTGGATTTACCCGAACGGCGCATACCGGTCAGGACTTTAATAATCGGGATGTTATAGAAATCCCGAAAACGGTCAAGGTAGAGATCACGTTTAATCATATTAGCTCCTTTTTATCGATTATAGTCGAAAGAAAACGAAAATCAAGCATTGTATCGATTATAATCGAAGAAATCGTAAAAATAGGCAAAGCTTCGACTATAGTCGAATGAATATAAGTGATTTGCACTAATTTCCAAACTTTTTTACCTGCTCCCCGTTTCCCGCTCCCTGTTCCCTGAATTGTTGCCTCTGTAAAAAATTTCTCCTCAATCGCCTTGCTGGTGATGTATAATCAAGCGACGAATAGACGAGGTATTTATGAAGCAAGGATTAGATTTTCAATCAATTATTTTTAATTTGCAAACCTATTGGGCGAGCCAGGGTTGTTTGATTTGGCAACCATATTATTCCCAGGTCGGTGCCGGTACGATGAACCCGGCCACCTTTTTGCGTGTTTTGGGACCCGAACCCTGGAGCGTTGCCTATCTTGAACCTTCCGTGCGCCCTGACGACGGCCGCTATGGCATCAATCCCAATCGCCTTCAACAGCATAATCAATTCCAAGTCATCCTCAAACCCGATCCCGGAAATCCGCAGGAGCTTTATCTTAAATCTTTGCTCGCTCTGGGCATTAACCCCGAAGAGCATGACATCCGATTTGTGGAAGACAACTGGGAATCCCCGGCTTTGTCCGCCTGGGGTTTGGGCTGGGAAGTCTGGCTGGACGGTCAGGAAATTACCCAATTCACCTATTTTCAACAAGCAGGCGGTTTGACTCTCGAAGTCCCAGCGGTTGAATTGACCTATGGGCTGGAACGAATTGCCATGACCTTGCAAGGCGTAAATCATTTCAAAAATATTCGTTGGAACGAAAACCGAAGCTACGGCGATGTTTACCAGGTCGCAGAGCGCGAACATTCCACTTATTATTACAAAGTTGCCGATGTGCCTCGTTTACGCGAGGAGTTCAGCCTGTTCACTCAAGATGCAGAAAATGCGCTTAATCAGGGTTTGGTTTTGCCGGCTTATGATAACGTCATTAAATGTTCGCACACTTTCAATGTTTTGGATGCGCGTGGCGCGATTGGCTTCACCGAAAGACAAGCCCTGTTTGGGAAAATGCGCGACCTTTCCCGCCGGGTTGCCGAAGCCTATCATGCACAACGGCAGGAAATGGGCTTCCCTTGGCTCAAGCAAAATGAAGTTCAAAAGGACGCCCTTCCGACTGTCAGTGAGCCTATCCTGGCTGAAAATGCAGATTTCTTGTTCGAAATTGGTACCGAAGAATTACCGGTTGCCGAGTTGGACAAGGCGATTGAGCAATTAGAAACGAATTTTGCCGCCCTGTTAAAAGAAAACCGCCTGAATTATGAAAATTTTGAAGTGAAGGGCACAGCCCGACGCTTAACCGTGATGGTGAAAGATTTGCAAACTCGTCAGGCTGACCGTATGCTTGAGTTGAAGGGTCCCCCGGCGGATCGCGCTTTTGATTCGGAAGGCAAGCCGACCAAAGTTGCCGAAGGCTTTGCGCGTAGTAAAGGCTTGGAATTAAGCCAGTTAAGCGCCAAAGATTTTGAGAACGGGCGTTACGTCGTGGCAGAGATTGCCGAAAAAGGGCGCAGCACGCTTGAGTTATTGGCATCTGAATTGCCGGGCATGATTGCTGACTTGAAGTTTAGCAAATCAATGCGCTGGAACGATAGCGGCGTGAGCTTCTCCCGACCGATTCGCTGGCTGCTTGCCTTGTTTGGCGACCAAGTAGTGCCTTTTGAGTATGCGAATTTGGCTTCCGGAAGGACCACCTGGGGCATGCGCTTTTCAGCTGAACCGAGCAAAGAAATCCACTCCCTGAGCGATTATTTGGCATATTTGGAGAGCGAAGGAATCATTTTGGATACCGCCAAGCGCCGACAAAACATTTGGGAGCAAGCCCTGCAACTGGCAGGCAGCGTTAATGGTATTTTGAAAAATGACCCCGATTTGTTGGCTGAAATTGCCAATTTGGTTGAACAACCGACCGCTTTGTTGGGCACTTTTGAGCAGAGATATCTTGAAAATTTGCCTGCCGAAGTGATTATCAGTGTGATGAAAAAGCACCAACGCTATATCCCGGTGCTCAATCCCGAAGGCGGGCTGACCACTCATTTCATCGTGGTGCGCAATGGCGGCAAGCAACATTCCGAGACGGTTTTAGACGGAAACTTGCAGGTCATTATCGCCCGCTTTGCTGATGCGGAATTTTTTGTTCAGGAAGACCGCAAGCACAAGATTGAAGATTTCGTTCCAAAACTGGCTCAACTGACTTTCCAGAAACAATTGGGTTCGATGTTGGATAAGACTCAACGGATAGAGAAAATTAGCGCTGAATTGACAAAAACCTTTGCCCTGAATGAAGAGGAAAGCCGCGACGCAATGCGCATAGCCTATCTTTGCAAGGCGGACTTAGCCTCCGAGATGGTGGTCGAAATGACCAGTTTGCAAGGCGTGATGGGAAAATATTACGCTCGATATTCCGGTGAAAACGAAGTTGTTGCCAACGGACTGTTTGAAACTTACCTGCCGCGAAATGCTGAAGACCCTCTGCCCGAGAGTAAGGCTGCTACGGTAGTTGGTTTAGCAGATCGACTCGATTCGATTGCCGGATTGTTTGCCGTGGGTTTGACCCCAACCGGCAATAAAGATCCCTTTGCTTTGCGCCGTTCCGCGATTGGATTGGTGAGCATTTTGATGGGTAAGGGGCTCGATTTTGACACCCGTGCCGGTTTGAAATTAGCCGGGGAAGCTCTGGAAGTGCCTTTTAGCCAGGAAGCAGAAGATCAGGCGGCGACTTTTATCATCGGACGTCTGCACCAGATCTTGTTAGAACAAGGCTATGCTCACGATGTGATCAATGCGGTTGAGGCTGTCTATGGTGAAAATCCCGCCAAAGCGAAGGCGGCGGTTGAGGTTTTGAGCCACTGGGTTGCAAAAGAGGAATGGCAAAGGATTTTGCCTGCATTTAGCCGCTGTGTCCGCATTAGCCGTGACCTTGAAGAGTTGTACCCGGTTGAGGCTGAGGTTTTGATTGAAGAGGAAGAAAAAACGCTTTATCAATCTGTGCTCTCGGCAGAAGAGGCTTTGAAAGCAGAACCGGGATTAGAGAATGCCTTGGCTCAGGTTGAGGCTTTGGTTGAACCAATTAACGCTTTCTTTGACAAGGTCCTGGTAATGGCGGAAGACCAAAATTTGCGCCGCTCTCGCCTGGGCATACTACAACGAATTGCGGGCTTGCTAAAACGTCATGCTGATTTGTCGAAGTTGGAAGGCTTTTAGGGCTATTTAAGTAAGTAGATCTGATAGAAAAGTTTTAAAGGGCGGGTTCAAAACCCGCCCGAATTGTTAATTAACTAACTGATTATTTTCCACAGACTATGCCGTAAAAATTGCAAATCCAGCTGTGCCGAGGTCGCTATAAGCCTGGAAGCCATGCGATTGATACCAAGCATGCAAGTTTTCCATTCCTTCTCCGGCATCAGTCGTGAGCGCGATTTGACGGATGCCGCTTAGTTTTTCCAAGCACTGGCGCATTAGTTCATCACCAATCCCTTGTTTTCGATAAGCTGGTTTGACCAGAATATCCTGAATATAGGCAATTGTTTCAAAGTCAGTCAGACAGCGGACTAATCCGACCAATTCTTCCTCATTCCATGCCGTAATCACTATCTGACTGTTTTCAATGCCACGCATTAATTTTGGCATGTCTTTAGTGTAGGCTGACCATTGAACACTTTCGTAGAGAGCTTGAACTTGCTCTGATGGCAAGGTTTTTAAGGAGGAGTAGCGTATATTAATTTTATTCTTCATTGTCTCATTTCCTGCCATACGATTAAGGCGATGGCGATGCCCAAGAGTGCGCTGACGATTGCTTCGCCCTGCGGTTAATGCATTTAGACGAAATCATTTGATTATTCCGAAACTTCAGCTATTTCTTCTTGCTGTTTGAGTGAAACTGCCTTCGCCACCAAGATGAAGCCGGGCTCTCATGCTGACGAACAGCTAAAACAGATGTCCGTGTGGCTTTGCGAATACGGTCAACAACCTCTCCAAACAAATGCTCTGCCTGGGGCTCTCCTTCGTGAGATCCGATAATTACCAAATCATAATCACGTTGTTCTGTTTCATCGATAATTGCTGTTACAGGATCATCACTTCGCACAAGATAGAGGTTCATATTGCCGGGAATTGTTCCCAATTGAGTCATCACAATTTCTTGCAGATAAGCCATTTGGTCTTCGTAAACCTCATCATCAACATTTGCATCAACAACCTGGACCACATCAATCGTACCCTTATCGGCTTTAGAGAGGGTTTCGGCAATTTGAATGGCAAATTTAGAATGATAACCACCACCAACCGGAACGAGGATATTTTCCAGCTTATCAATTCCTCGATCAAAAAGCACGCCGACATTGGTGATGCCGTGCTGCATAATCGGCTGCAGTGTTTCGGCAAAACGAGCTTGCTCTTTTTCGTTTACAGGCCATTTGAAAAGTGTCAGCCTGACGTTGTCATCCGATTTCAGGTCATCAATTATGCCTTCCGTAAGCGTTGGTGCAGTTATCGATTTGGCATACATCGGCACATTTTGTTCGACAGCATGCACAATAAACTTCTCGAGTGCATATTGTCGTGAGCGTATCAACTGAGTTTTAGCTTCGGGGTTTTCTGAAACCTCCGGCTCAATTACCTGCAATAAACAGAGGTTAGCGTCGCTTGTTGCCTTTGCAATCCGAGCACCCAAACGAATCACATTTTCCATTCCGCTGTCACTTTGAATCGGAATGACAAGGCGATATCGCCCTGGATTATGGGAGAGTTTGTGTTCGTTTTGCCAGGATGTAATCCCCAACCTAATGAAGTAATAGATTGCGAAAATCATTAAGAGGACTCCCATGAAGAGCAAAGCATTCACTTCAGAAAAAGCCAAAACCAAAAGACAAACCAAGGAGGCAATAATCGGGGTCAAAGGAAAGAACGCTACTTTGAATGGGCGATGGATAAAAGGATATTTCTTGTGTAAGGTTATCATGGCAAGGTTAGACATAAATAAAATGAACAGGTAACCACCGGAAGTAATATAACTCAGGAAGTCCACTGCTCCGATGCTTGTAATCAATATTGAAATTGCGCCAATCATCAAAATTGAAAAATAGGGAACGCGAGACTTGTTTAGGCGGGAAAGAAAAGATGGCCAGGCACCATCACGGCTGAGCGAAAAACTTTCACGGGTAGCCGAAAGCATTGAAGAACTGATAGCAGTCAATGAACCAATCATTCCGGCAATCCCAATCATTGTTACCCCGGGCTTGCCTAAAAACAGGTTTATTGAATCCGTTAGTGCTGTTTCTGAACCAGCGATGTCTGCCGAGCTGCCTCTTGCAACGGCAAAAACGAGCGTGTAAACCAAAACAATCAAGAACAGGCTAACCATAATTGCGATAGGGATGTTTTTGGTTGGGTTTTTAATTTCTTCTGCATCATCAGCAATAACTTCAAAACCAACATACATTGAGTAAATCAGAGCAATTGTCTTGAAAATGATTCCTAAATTCGCCCCAAAATCATCGCTGGCAAACCAGCGACCCGTCGGTGACAGCAAGGTTGCTGTGCTGAAACCGTTGGGCATGGTGAAACCGGCAATGACATAAATTGCAAAAGCGACCAAAAGAATGATGCCCATCACAACCTGCATATTGCCAACTTTGGTTACACCAACAATGTTCAGCATTACGAAAAGCAAAATTGCGCCAATCGCAACCAGACCAATCCCATACGAGCTGCTTGCTATGCCGGGGAAAAATACTGAAGCAGAATAGGCAAAACTAACCGCGCTGAGTGCAGTATAGAAAGTGCTGGAGACACAATCCATCGAGCCGACCAAAAATGAAATCAAGCCCTTTCCCCAGGCTTCGCGGACATAGGTCATCGCACCGCCGGTTTCGGGGTAGGTTGTGGCAAGTTCACAGTAATTTAGCGCGATACTAAAACTGAGAATGCCTGCAATCAGGATTGCCCAAATACCAGCCGGACCGGCTAATGCCGCGGCATGACCTGATAAAACAAAAACACCGGAACCAAGCGTTCCGGCTGTTCCAAGCATAATTGCTTGGGTTAATGAAAGTTGGCGTTTAAGCGTTCGTTTGCCAGCCATTTTTCCTCTATTTCTCTAAAGCAAAGAGGTCCGGCTTACAAAGTTATTTCGCGCCGAACCCGGTATATTTCTAATTTATTATGTTACAGTCATTATACTACCACCTCTTTTTTTGCAAGAGGATTTCGTATTAGTTTGCAAGTCTACAGCGAAAAAAATCCCACGCCGGTCATTATCGAATGATTGCGTTTTTGATATTAGAAATATGACATCCTCTGTACGGGCAGGGCTCGTCTCTGTCCGCCAATGCTTTGATCAGATGAGAGCTCTCGGACGGAGATACACCGCTTGCTTCGCATCGGGTGCTATAGAACCCCGTCCGTACGGAATTTTTTCCCGAAGCTAAGATTTGAGAAAAATCGATTTCTATAAAAAACAAGTTTGAATGTTAAAAAACCTTCAGTTACATAATCATTTGACTTGAGACAAGGTTTTTAGAAGATTGTACGAAGAAAAGAGAAAGGGTATAATTTGGGCATGCAAAGAACTTTATCTCAGGAATGGTCAATTGACGTCCCAGACGGTTTTGAAGAGCGCAATGAGGGCAACCACCTGATTTTTTGGAAAAGTGGCTGCACCTTGCTAACGACCATTTTTGCCTATTCCGGTGAAAAACACCGCCAGCTTTTATTGGCGAATCTAAAAGGGCGGGTTGAGGCAGAAAAGTTGGAGAGCATCGTTGAAATCGACGGCGAAATTGAACGCTATGCTTACTTAAAAGAAGAAGCCATTATGCCCGGACATGTTCGTTTGGCGATTCACGCCTTCACCACAGCCCCCTATGGCGTTTTGCAGACCTCTTTTTACATAGACAATCCGGATGATTTACGGGAATGCTTGGTCATCTGGAAATCTGTTCAATACCATGGCGAACCGGAGCAGGCTTCTTAGAATATCCGGCTGACAATTTTTATCCTGGAAAGCCAACCGCAGCCGAATGAAGTGACTGGACTTGAGGCTGTCTAAAGCTTGATTTTTTTATGCCATCCCATCTTGAACCTGCGATAATACAGACCTCGAAAATCTGTCCGAAAGGGCGTTGGATCTTTGCAAGGGAATCTGACATGGCTGTTGCTGTCGAAACCAAAAAACCATAGATAGCCGTAGATAATCAACGGTTCAAGCGACGCTCTTGCACTATAATTAATTTGAAAGACTGAGGTAATGATGAAAACAAAACTAAAAATCTTTGCAGTTTTATCCGTCCTTCTTGGTGCGACGATGGCTTGTTCCCTGCCACGTCTGGTTCCAGGAGCCGAACAACCAAACAAAACCGAATGGGATAAAACCCAGGTCAACGAAAAGCAGAAACTGGATACTTTTAACGAAATAGAATTCAAAGGGGGTGGCACAATTTATCTTGAACAGGCGGATGATTTTTCCATTGAGATGGAAGGCAGTAAAACTGCGGTTGATACTGTTAAAATCGAAGTTCGTAACGGGCGTTTGATTATCGACCAGGAGCGAAGCAGCTGGCAGTGGTTAACCGAATTAGACTACCCCAGTTTTACCATCAAATTCAAAGATCTTTCTCATTTTACGCTTGTGGGTGGTGCTAAAGTTGTTGCAAACGATTTGGAACTCGACAGTTTGTTGCTAAAAATATCCGGTGGCGGTTCGCTGAGCATGTCGAATTTTTATGCCCAATCGATTGTTATGGATATCGAAGGTGGCATTTCGGTTGAAATCAATGGCGAAGCAAGCCAGCAGGATTTGGAGTTTTCCGGTGGCATTGATTACAAAGCCGAAGATTTCAAAGGCGAAGATGTGAAATTAAAAATGGAAGGTGCCGGGAGTGCAATCCTTTGGGCAACCGAAACCCTTGATTTGGATTTGAGTGGCGCTTACAACGTGGAATATTACGGAAAACCCATTCTGAGCCAAAACGTGCAAGGCGTTGGCAATTTGGAAGCTTTGGGTGAAAAATAAATTAGTTCAAAGCTTATAGTAGTGAACAAAACAAAGGGCAGGGCTAACCTGCCCTTTTGCATGAATAGCATCTAAGTTTTGCCAAAAAGGCGATTTTCAACGAGGAAAAGATTATGGTGTAGGGCTGGTTTTCAACCCGGCCACTTATTCTTCAGACCATGCTTCGCGTATTTTCTCGTAAGATTCTTCGAGAGATTCCGGCAAAACGCGAGTTTTGCCAATTACGGTAACAAAATTTGCATCCCCAATCCACCTTGGAATAATATGCCAATGCAGATGTTCTTTGATCCCGGCACCTCCGGCATCACCAATGTTCAAACCAATGTTGAAACCTTGCGGGCAATACAGCCGCTGCAAGCAACGGACTCCTTTTTGAATTAAGAGTGTCATCTCAAAAAGCTGTTCTTGACTGAGAGCTTCCACGCGGTGGGTGTGTTCATAGGGCACAACCATAATATGCCCGCTGCTGTAGGGGTAGAGGTTCAAAAGGACAAAATTATGCTGCCCACGGTGGACAATAAGATTTTCAAAATTATCCTCTTTTTTTTGCGCCTCACAGAAGACACAAGGAGCACCTTTATCGCGTGCAAAATATTTATTCCGGTCACTATAAATATGATCCATATGTGAATTTTATCTCAAATCTAATATTTTTGGGGAGGAAATTTGGTTCAATCCCCTTGGTTTTACCCTATTTACTATAAAAATCTTTTCTAATTTGCGGGTCGCGAGACATGCCCGCCATCAGGATGTCCATCAGATTTTGAATCAAATCATGCAAAAGAGGGCTGTCGTTGAGGTCATAATCTGGGGAAATTTCACGAACACTATCTTGTTTGAGTCGGTCGAGCAGATAGGGGGAAATCCATTGAGAAACAATCGTTAGGATATAAGCCGCCATGTCAGTATCAAGCCAGGTAGCGATGTCTTCGTGATAGACTCCTTGTTGGAGAAAAGCGTGAAAGCGGCCGTCGCCGGAAAAACGTTGACCCGTTTCGGGGTCAATTGAACTGAAAATCGGGTTTTCGAAGTTATGCCGCCGCTCTACTTTTGATAATTGGGGATAGCTAAGCTCAAAAGCAAGCGAGGCCCGAATCAGCCTTTCTAAATAGGCAAAAGAGTCAAGTCCGTTGGTTTGCAAGGGCAAATTCTGAATGAGTTCAAGTTTTTTTTCGTGGATAAGCCCCATAATATGCTTATAGAGGTCTTCCAAATTTTCAAAATATTGGTAAAACGAACCTTTGGCAATCCCGGCATTGTGGACAATGGCGTTCACGGAAGCACATTGCAGACTCTTCTCTGCAAATTCTTCGATTGCGACCCGCTCGATGAGCTCTCGCTTTTCGGTAGGCAGTTTAAAAAAAGTATCTTTTGGCATTAATCTCTCTTATGACTTATCGGTCATATTATATCTGAAGATTGAGAGCTGTCAATGGTTTTTACCTTATAAGCTCAAGGATTTGGGTGAAGGAAATAGGAGGAACTTGTTGTACGGCTGGGTTTCAACCCAGCCTCAAATTCATCTAAAATATAAAAAATTAGAGCGTAACCTAGGTAGGAGGGGTTACACCACTCGCTTCGCAGCGGGTGCTATAGAAACCCCTCCGTACACTGATGAAAACGCTCTTGAATTTCAAGGCAACCTGTAAAGCTGCCTTTCGGATTTGCTAATCAGAAGCTATTGTCGCTGACCTAAGGTTACAGTTACATCAATCGTTTCGCCGTCGCGGATTACGGTCAGAACAATCTGATCACCAACGCTGGTATTGAGAACCAAGTAGCTCATCAACTCGCTGAAATCCTTGATTTCAATTCCATCAACTGCGGTAATCAAGTCACCACCAGTCGTCAAACCTTGGATTCTGCTTGGATTTACGCCGCCACGCAAACCGGCGTTGTCTGCCGGTCCACCGGAAACTACGCTGGCAACATAGGCACCGGTCTGTTGGGGAAGCTCCAAAGCTTCAATCATCGCCAGGGACATATTCGAGTAACTCGACAAGCCGAGGTATGGGTAAGCATAAGAACCGTGGCTAATCAATTCCGGAACGACCTTGCTGACCGTATTCGAAGAAATAGCGAAGCCGATGCCGGTGCTAACTGCTTCACCGGTGATGCTGACACCGGCGGTCTGGATTGCACGGTTTACGCCAATCACTTCGCCGTTCAAATTCAACAAAGGTCCGCCGGAGTTTCCGGGATTAATCAGAGCATCCGTTTGAATTGTGTCGCCGGACGAGTAATAGGATCCGGTTTCAGATTGACGCATGGAATCCAAAACTCGACCGCGAGCCGAAACAATTCCCATCGTCATTGTGCCGCTCAAGCCATAGGGATTGCCGATGGCAACAACCGTCTGGCCAACTTTTATCGCATTGGAATCGCCAATAGTTAAAGGTGTTAATTGGTCAGGATCGACATCAACGTGAATAACCGCCAGGTCAGAATCCATATCGCTGCCGATAACTTCACCATAAACTTTTAAGCCGGATTGAAAATGCACCTCTAATTGCTCGGCATCGCTGGCAACGTGATAATTCGTCACGATATGCCCCTCTTTGTCGATTACAAAACCGGTTCCTTGTCCGCTTCCTTCATTCGTCTGGAATTGCAAAGAAACCACGCCTGGGCTTACATTTTCATACAAGGCTTCAAGGCTGTCTTCCAAAGCAGTATATTCGGGAACAATAATTGTTTTAGAAGGGGCTGGTTCCTCAGATTGCGACTGGGAAATCTCAGCCTCTGGTGCAGGCTCGATTGAACTTGAAGTGTCAGAATCGACCTTCACGATTCGGCAGGCAGAACCCACCAGAAAAATTACCATCAAAAATGCGATAATTCGCAAAACACGCTTATTTTTTATCATATTCTCCTCACGTCATGTGTGATTCAGATTTTAAATATACTTGACTTGTATTAAAGACGTATTAAAAAGCTCACGTTTTTTGGATAGAACTTTGCGGTATAAAAGAAAGAAATTTCATTTTAAAAACTAAACCATTTTAGGCAAATTGATGTACAATCGTTATGATTCAAGAAGAGGATGAATTTATGAAGAAAGTTAGCATTGTTTTATTAATTTTTTTGCTTGTTCTGGGTGCTTGCTCAAAGCCTGTGCCGATTGAACCGACCGCTGAGCCAAGTGCTACTTCCACCAACACAGCTATCCCGACCGAAACAGCGACGGCAACTGCCACAGCTACCAAAACCGCAACCCCAACCCGCACACCTACTAAGACGACAGTCCCAACGGAAACTGCAACCGCGACCGCCACGCTCACAGCTCGTGAGCAAATGCGCCACGAGCTAATTTGGCCCCGGGCATACTTCTCCGATTCAAATATTTCTTGGCGACAAGGCGGATGTGCCAATGAGGGCAAAGACCTCGGCTGCGAAATTGAGTATCGAACAGACTCTTCGGGCTGTTATGTCGGAATGAGTTGCTATGATGCTTGTGGCTGGTATTATTCTGTGGATACCATTCCCGGCGACGTAGGAGCTGAATATAGTTCTGGACCTTGCTATTAGCAGGTGAATTATTTTGTCTTGAAATTATGATGAGGTGATAAAACGCCTCATTTTTGTTTAATCGTTAATCTTCGAGCTTTCTCGCTGTCAATGCAAAATATAAATGTCCTATTGTGATGATAAAGTAGTGAAGAAGAGCTTACCTTTGGTCTTTTTTTCACACGTTCTCGAAAGGTAGTTAAAGCAGGGGCAAGCGGCGCTGAAGTTGCGGATTTAGTTGACACAACGGGCGTTTGTTTGGGTCTCCTCTCAATTTCACTCTTTTGGCTTTGTCCTATATTGTTCATTTCATATCTCCTAATATTAATTAGGCCATTTCTAATTTGCTACTTTAGGACAATATCAAGTTGCTCTAACACGCCGCCTCGGTTCGGGTAAAAAAAATACAACAAAAGAATGGCTTGTGTTACAATCCAAGTGTTAATTTGGCAATCGACTTTGCCCGTTTTTAGATTTAATTTTTTATAAGGCAAAAATTATATGAGTGAATTATCAATTGTTATCCCAATTTATAATGAATCCGACTCGTTAAAGGCATTCCTGCCTCAGCTTGTCGATTTTGCGCAAGCTCACAATTGGTCGCTTATCCTCGTTGATGATGGTTCAAAGGATGATTCACTCACTCAACTCAAAAATTTTGAAAATCAAAATACCATCAAAGTGATCTCTCATCAAATTAACCGTGGTTATGGCGCTGCTATTAAAACAGGAATCAAGGCTGTTGAAAGCCCTTGGTTAGTGACGATTGATGGGGATGGACAGCATAATCTGGAAGATATCATCAAAGTTTTCGAAGTGGCCAAAACAGATGATTTTGACCTTGTGATCGGTAATCGCAACCATGAAGGAAAAGAAGATAGCTTTCGTAAAGCAGGTAAGGGCATCATCAAGAGTTTTGCCAAATTGCTAATGCCAATGCCTATCGAAGACCTGAATTCGGGTTTCAAGCTTTATAAAACAGCGCTTGCTAAAAAATATGCACCTCTTACACCGGATTCTATGGCTTATAGTGATGTAATCAGCTTGGTCTTCGTTAGTCAAGGGCATAAAATCGCAGAAACTCCCATCACTGTCAATCCTCGCAAGCTTGGGAAAAGCACAATCAACATCAACACTGCTTTTGACACTTTGCTACAAATCCTGAATATCGCGATTTTGTTCAATCCGCTCAAAGTTTTCGTTCCAATTGCTTTACTTTGTATATTTGTTGGATTTGCCTGGGGCTTACCAATTGTTATCAGTGGCCGGGGTGTTAGTGTCGGTGCAATGCTGGCAATTGTTGTCGGGGTAATAGTTTTCTCAATAGGATTAATCGCCCATCAACTCTCAGCATTACGCCTTCAATTGGTAAATAGTGATTATCATGAAAAATGAACAAACACTTGTGGAAAAATCTTCAATAGTACAAGCAAGCTCCCCGAACACTAAGAAAACCAAATATTTAGAAGCTCTTTTGGTTACTGTGTTTTTCTTCCTTATCTGGTTTCTGCTTTACCATTTCGTAAAAGGCGGTCCAAATTCATCAGATGTAAGTTGGTATTTTCATGTTGGCGAAAATGGTATCAAAGACAGTTTTATTTTGAATCGTTATTTTCATGTTTTTCTCCAAAAGCTATTCATCAGTCTCGCAGATAATCCTCTGAATGGTTTTCAACTATTTTGGAGTTTTTCAATCGCTTTTGCTTCTTTATTGATTTATTTATCATCAGCCTTGTTAGTGCCACAAAACAGTCGAATGACAGGGGTTTTTGCTGTTTTGCTTTTCATATCACAACCAATCATGGCAGAAGTTGCAGGAATCCCTTATGTTGATGTATCAGCAATGCTAATGTTGATCTTAATGGTGTTTATCTACTTGCTTTCCGCTAAAGCCGATCATCAGAAAGTGATTTATCTCGTCTTGTTCGGTTGTTTTTTATTCCTTGGTTTCAAAACCAAAGAAACTGTTTTGGTCGTAGCTGTCTTAGCAATCGGCTTTGCGTTTAGTAAAAATAAATTTAATTTTGTTGATTGGGTAAAAAGACTCTTATGGGTTGCGTTGGGCTTGTTGGTTGGGGTTGTAGTTATGGCATTGTTACAAGCTATATTCCTTAAAGATCCATTTTTTGGCTTTCGAATTTCTGAAATTAAACATTTTATGGAAACCTACTTTGCCACGAATGCAAGCGAAGGCAGAGTATATATTTCAGGTGGCTGGACTTGGAATTTTTATAAAAGTTGGATGCCGGGACTCTTCTTACTTTACCTGTTAAGTGGTATTAAATTACTAAAGAAACTGCCAATCAACAAACTGATTGTTTGGGCAGTTCCTTTGCTATTCATTTTATTGCTCGATTTGAGCATAAACGGCAAATGGGGATGGGAACCACGTTTTGCTTTCCCTGTTTTGGGCGTTCTGGTTTTGTTGTCTGCTTCATCTTTGGATGCCAGTCTTTGGAAGACAAAATTGGACCGCCTTCTGTTGATTGGAAGCCTGGTTTTCGCTGTCCTTAAACAGCTGGATATCATGAAAATGTCTTTTTCACCGATTAACATTGTCCTTTGGGCTTGTTTGTTCCTGTTTTTTATAGTTGTTTCACTCTGGTCAGACAAAATTTGGCTTCGTAATGTCAGCCTCTTGCTGGTTTTACTGTCACTGTTAGGCTATGCTGGTCCTAAATTGCTCGATCAGCATAATTTCATCGAATACTACGAGACAATGAAACCGCTTAATTCGTTTAAAAGTGAGATTGAGCCCGAAGGCGATACACTCATTTTTGTTGATATTCAGGCCGTTTCTAAAGGACCGTTACCCATCATGAAAAATATTGATGAGATTTTAGTTTCCTTCAATATTGTTTATGACTCCAATTTAGATCGTTCAAACTTCCAAATCGAATTTGATCCAGACAACCTTCCCGAAGAATTGCTCTTGAGTTCGGCTGATTACTACTTGCTATCCTCGGAAAGCTATTCTAAACTGGAAAAATCTAATGAATTTCTTCAAAAGAGAGACGATTTTAAGCTGACAGAAAGTGATGATGGTCGTTTTGTTCTTCTTACGGCAATTAATTAGCCGCCAATCATTTTCTTCCATCATAGGTTAAAATTCCTTTATGGAAGAAGTGTTTTGAGGTAATGAACCTCAATTCACTTAATCTTTAACATCATGGAACACAAATGACCAATTCAGAAACACCCGCCCTGCAAACTATCGACCTCAGCAAGAAATTCAAAGACTTTCCAGCTCTTTTGCCTACCAGCATAGAGATCATGCCCGGGGAGCTGGTTTTCTTAGAGGGACAAAATGGGTCGGGGAAGACAACTTTGCTCAATTGCATCACTTATTTGATTCCGCCTTCGAGCGGTGAGGTCAAAATTTGCGGTTACGATATCCTTCGGGAAGAACAAGCCGCCCGAAAAGAGCTTGCCTTTGTGCCGGACGTCCCTCGTTTTTATCTCGAATTAACTGCTTGGGAACACTTGCGCTTCATTGCGGCAGCCAACAACAGCTTGGAAGGCTTTGAAGAGCGGGCGGAAAACTTGCTGAAAGACTTCGGGCTATGGCAAGTGCGCAGCCATTTCCCGCATAACTTTTCGCGAGGGATGCGCCTCAAGCTTGGGCTTTTGCTCGGTTTGATTCGTCCCTCGGGCTTACTTCTGCTCGATGAGCCCACCTCTGCCCTCGATGCCAAAGGAACAGATTTGCTGATTGCTGAGCTTCGCCGTCGCAAAGCAGAAGGGACGGCGATTTTGATCAGTTCGCATGACAGCGCTTTGCGCAAGCTGCTTGCCGACCGGGTGCTTGGGATATCCGAGGGTTTGGTCAACGAAATCAGTCAGGCTTCGAGTGCGGCATGAGAAGTCAGGCAAGCGAAGCAGTCAATTTCTTGCGTTCCCGGCAAGAGAAAATGGACTTGCGCTATTGGCTCTCTATCGTCAGCTATGACCCGGAAGAAAAAAGCCTCTCCAACCAGGCATACCTGCTTTATCTGATCGTCTTCTTTGCGATTTGGTTTTTCTTAGTGCTCATTTTTGTTGCACGAGGCTTTGTTCTCCTTTTGCAACTCTTCAATCCGTTCCCGGCAATTAGCGCTTCAACGCTCTTATTAGGGCTGACTTTTGCATGCTTTTCACTTAATTTATTCATTAAAAATGCTCGTCGCTCGCCCATGGTTTTCGATGAAGAGCATCGCTATTTACTCTGTCAACAAGCTATTCCCCCTCGCATTATTGTCTTTCGCTGGTGGCAACAGCCCTGGCTTTACAATCTGATTGTCTCTACGCTTCTCGCCTTGATTCTGGGTTTTACACTGGGCGAAGCCACTTTCCCGGCAGGAGAAATGAGCCAATACTTTTTCGTTTACCTCTGGTTTGGTTTTCGGGTGGTTTTGGTTTCGCTTCCTTTTCACCTGGCGATTTTCATCGCCTCCTGGGCTAACGGTCTGGGAGCACTCCGTAATCGCGGTAAGTTCAAAGCAATTCTTCCGACGACAGGCATAGTCTTGTTGGTTATTTTTGTTTTGCTGGCGGTTTTTGTTCCGGCACTTTCCGGGAATTTCCCCAACTTCTTGACACCTGTTTCCACTTTTTTTACGAATATCCTTCTATCGGCTTGTGGAGCGGGCAGCTATGGAATATTCACAAGCTTTCTGATCGGCTTGTTCGCACTTGGGCTTAGTTTTCTTTGGCTGTGGTTTGCCTCAAAAGATTTCAGCCCCTCAAAAGCCGCTTTCGAAACCGAAGTTGCCGCAAAAATCTCAGCCTTTGCCCGCTATGGTCAGCAAGATGCTATCAATACCCTGCGCCAAAAGCAACGCCTTGGAATAAAGAGGCAAAGCCGTTTTGAACCCAATTGGCAAGGGGAAAAAGCATTTCTGTGGAAGGCCTGGCTTCACTATAAACGCAGTTTCACCCTGGAACGTGCCTGGCAAATTTTCCTCAGTTTCAGCTTTGTGCTGGTTCTAAATATCAGTGGCAATAGTCCGAGCGGATGGTTTGTTTTAGTAAGCTTGCTTTGGCTAATTCGCGAGCCTGTTCTCGAAATATTTAGTCAGGATCTCTCGCTATGGCAATTGAGCCGTCAGCTTCCTCTGGAAAGCTCAAAATGGGCTTTGGCGAGTTTGTTTATTCCCACACTCCCCATTTTTGTGGCAATCATCCTCGCACAAATTCTCAGTTTGGCAATTTTTCCTGCGGCAAATTGGGCATTTGTGCTCACATTGCCACTGGCTTTCTCAGCGGCTATCTTACAACTGACTCAAGACCTTTTGCGAAAAAACCGCTCCGAGCTGCTGACGAGCGGTTCGCTGCGCGAGTATGGCATGCGCGGTATGCTGATGGCAATTCTTTGTCTGATTATTCCTCAAATTGGATTAAATATTCCCGTCAGTCCCACAAATTGGATAACGGGAATTGTCTTGGCATGTCTGATTTTATTTGCCAGCTATTCCGGATTCAAACGGGAATTCAGAAAGCTGAAAGAGGGAAGGCAAGTTAGCGGTTTAAAGGTCTAAAGCCCGTCTTTGCCACTCGATTTGTTCTTCTGTTTCGGCTTCAATCGTAATGCCATGCGGTCTGGATTTGCCGTGCTCGTCCACATAGACGAAAGTGATGAAACCATCAACTGTCTGTTCGCCTTTAACGCTTGCTTTAATATAAGCGGTCAGGCTTGATTTGCCGGTTTTGACAATTTGGCTGTCATATCTCACCACCTCACCCGGTCGGACAGGACGAGAAAAAGTCATACCATGAATTTTCAAACAGAGCACAAATTCCGGTGCCAAGAGGTTCGAAGCGGCAATAAAACCGGCTTCAACCAGCCATTCAGCCCCTCTGCCGGCATAGAGTGTGCGATGATGATTCAGGTCTTCGCTTTTAACCAAATGGTGTATTGACAGGCTTTCTATTTTCATGAATTCTATTTACTCCAATTTCAATTTCAAATTATCAAAGGCGATTTTTACGCCTGGAATTTCATAAGTTCCGGCAATCATGCCAATCCCGCCGGGTGTAAAATCGGGGTCGCTGCTGCTTGCCAATATGGTGCCGTTCAGAGCCAAAACCAATTGCTTGCTGCTACAGCGGGCGCTCAAGTTATAGGGACCGCCACTGGCAACTTCCTGTGAGTAGGTCCAGTCTACCAGGGAGCTGGTCTGTCCGTTGATTGTTTTCCAAATGGAATAGAAACCGTCCTCGCTGATTTCAAGTGCAAAGAAATTCTGATTGTCAATCATGCCACAAACAAAACCGAAATCAGCATCTCCGACCGGTTCCACCACCCGCATATCAGCTTCAATCACCAATGAATCGTAAAAATATTCCTGGTCTGACCAGATAAGATACATTGGATCGTTGACCTGAATGACATACTCGCCGTTTTCATATTTTGTTTCGCCTTCGTGGTCAACCGCCTGAGCCCAACCGCTTTTTGGGTCAGAAAAATCGTCTTCCAAAATGAGCAGTCCTTCGCTTTCAAAGTGTTCGTCGGCAACCGAACCGGCGACGATTGCCACCTCACCCAAGCTGGCAGCTCTAACCAGATCCATTGCCAAATTGATTGGACGCAAGGCATTGATGAAACCACCGGTCGGGACACATGTGTCCTTATTGTCAACATACCCGTCGCGGTTCGTGTCAAAGAGGGCGCGACAATCCACATATTCGGTGTTCCAGCCACCCGAACCGACTTGCGAGGGCACGCCTATCAGCTCTCCCTGGGTATTAACCGCCAGACCACCGCTGTTGCCACCGGCAATTGTGCCGCTGGTTTTGATGAAAGCCCGGTTTCCGTAGGGCTCTTCGGCTGTAAAACCGCTCACCTCACCGGTGGTCAGCGTAATTGTCTCTCCGCCAATTCCGGGATAGCCCAAAATCTTAATCTCATCGCCCAATTTGAGCGTGTCAGAATCGCCCAAAGGGACAAAAGGCAAATTGAGCAGTTGGTAATTTAAGATATTGCCTTGCATATCCTGATAAGGCTTGATGACGGCGATATCGAGCGGTTCGTCCGCCTGAACAATGCTGGCATAATAACTTGGAACCGGAGGGGCGTCTTCTGCGATCGTCAGGCTGACAATCAGTTTTTTAACCTGATAGAAGCGGTCAGAAAGCACCACATGGGCATTGGTCAAAATTAATCCGTCCGGACTGATAATCGTGCCAGAGCCTTTCCATCCGGAGACTTCCCTTCCGTCAATTTCAACGATTGCTTCAATTTGGACGACAGATTGCCAGGGGATTTCGGTCATGGCAGTTGGGGTAATAAGAGGTGAAATGCCCGGCTCCCAGCCATCGGGGTTGCTGCCAGCAACTTGCAGTTGAATTTCAAAGGGATAGTCTTTATCGTCTGTCTCGACCCGTCCGGAGCCCTTCAAAGTGCCGGATTTTAGGGCTTCAAAACGAAAGGTAAAATTTTCTTCGCCGTTGGGGGCAATGGTCAGGTCCATTTCAATCAGACCTTCGCCCTGTTGATTTTCAACCATTGTCAAAGCCGGTTCCGAGCCGATATAGCGACCGGAACTCAAAATCTCTTTCGGCAAAACAATTTTTGTGATGTGTACGTTATAGATCCCAGGATTGCTCAAAATCAGTTTTACGTCAAAAACATGACCCTGATTGATCTGCAATTTTGGAAGCTCTGTCCGAACTTCAAGGATGCGCTTCGAATTCGCATCCGAAACGATACAAGAAGACAGAAGCAAGACAAAAACTGCCAGAAGGCTGATCATTTTAAGCCATTTTCCTCGGCATTCTTTGTTCATCTATTTATTCCGCTATCTTCTTTATCGAAAAAGCCTGGAAAGCATAAGGCGAGGGTCAGCCTGACTTTTTTCAGCTGCTCCCTTTCCATTATTTAGTCCAAATTAATCCCATTTAATTGTCGGGTCAATTGGCCAACCCCATTCGGCAGCATCAGCATACCAATCAGAGGGATTAACATCTTTGGTTTCTTGACCTTCTTTTACCTCAACAGCAATCAAAGTGTGATCGCCACATGCAGCAAGCAGCCCACACGGTACAAATTGGGTATAAGCTCCAAAACTGTTTTTTGAAGGGTTATTAATATCATATGCCATCACCCAATATGTCCCGGGAGTCAAATTATCAAATCGATAACTGGTTTGTCCGTGAATAGTGTTTTGCCAATGGTAAAAA
>Ga0265295_1003819_pt1 | contig 21155 bp, 25 predicted proteins | sample Munlansysbiofilm_FD_192503 | JGI IMG/M metagenome (GOLD analysis project Ga0265295, IMG submission 192503) | Leachate microbial communities from a municipal landfill in Southern Ontario, Canada - Methane capture system biofilm | ecosystem: Engineered > Solid waste > Landfill > Unclassified ... | reverse complement strand
GTGGTCCCGTAGGTGTTGAAACAATTGCCACAGCGGTTGCTGAAGAAGTTAGTACAATCGAAGATGTTTATGAACCATATTTAATTCAAGAAGGATATATTAAGAGAACAGCAAGGGGAAGAGTTGCAATGCAAAAAGCATTTGAAGCTATAGGAAGAAAGTATTATAAAGGAATGTTAGACGAATGAAAGTAAGTGATTTTGATTTTAATCTCCCTCAGGAACTAATCGCTCAAAGCCCCCTTGAAAAACGTGATTCATCTAAAATGATGGTTTTAGATAAAATAAATGGGACGATTAGCCACAAGCATTTTTATGATATTATAGATTATTTAAAATCTGGCGATATTTTAGTTTTAAATGAAACAAAAGTTTTACCAGCTAGATTAATTGGAACTAAGAGTACAACAAAAGCTAAAATAGAGATTCTATTATTAAAAGAAGTAGAAAAAGATGTTTGGGAAGTTTTAGTTAAACCAGCAAGAAGAATTAAGGAAGAGGATGAAATTATCTTTAGTGATGACTTGAAAGCTATCTGCATTGAAAGTTTTGATGAAGGTATTAAACATGTTAAGTTAGTTTATAAAGGAATTCTAATCGAAGTCTTAGAAAGACTTGGATCTATGCCTTTACCTCCATATATAAATAAAAAACTGGACGATAATGATCGCTATCAAACTGTATATGCCAAAGAGCTTGGAAGTGCTGCAGCACCAACGGCAGGATTACACTTTACAAATGAAATTCTAATAACTCTAAAGAATAAAGGTGTTGAGATAGTGCCAATAGCATTACATGTAGGATTAGGAACATTTCGACCCGTTAGTGCTGAAGAAGTAACAGACCATGTAATGCATAAAGAAAGTTATCATATCTCGGTTGATGCAGCTAGTAAACTTAATGATGCAATAAGTAAAAAAAGGAAAATTATTGCTGTAGGTACAACTTCAGTAAGGACGTTAGAGAGTAATTTTAATGAAAAATTTTCACCAGGATATTTTGATACTAGTATTTTCATTTATCCAGGGTATAAATTTAAGGTTGTTGATGAGCTGATAACTAATTTTCACTTACCAAAGTCTAGTCTTATTATGTTAGTTTCAGCATTTTCTTCAAAAGAATTTATAATTGGAGCATATAAAGAAGCAATTGAAAATAAGTACAGATTTTTCTCATTTGGTGATGCAATGTATATAAAAACTAACAAGGAGGGATTATAATGTTAACAAGTATTTTTGAGGGAACAACACTATACATTATTATCGGATTAGTAGTTGTTGCGTTAATAGTTTTCTTAGTTTTAATCTTTAAGAGACAAAAAAATAGTAAAACAAATCAAGCGTCTACTAATATTGATTTAGAATCAATATATAATCTTTTTGGAGATAATAATATAGTTAGTATAACAAAGGAACAAGACCGAATTAAACTAGTTTTAAAAGATGTGAAACTAGTCAATGTAGAAGAGTTGAATGTGATGAAATTACCAGCTTTTTTAAAAGGTAAAGAACTCAAGGTTCTATTCAAAGGAAATAGCAAACAAGTCTATGAGTTTTTAAAAAAGCGAATTGAGGGTAATTAATGCGCCAAAAGAGATTAAAAAACGTTGATAAAGAACTGATGCAAAAGTTAGATGTTGTTACAGATGTCACTAAAATAGTGTTTGATTATAAATATCGAAAAATTCATTTAGAGATTGGTAGTGGTAAGGGAAACTTTATAACAAAAATGGCAAATGCATTTCCCGATGAACTCTTTATTGCAATTGAAAAGAATATTAATGTTTGTTACCGTATTGTTGAAAAAAGAGATGATATTAAGCTAAATAATTTGATTATCATTTTAGGTGATAGTAATGAGTTGTTAGAATACTTAGATAACAAAAGTGTAGATAATATTTATTTGAATTTTTCTGATCCTTGGCCGAAAAAAAAACATCATAAGAGACGTCTTACGTATGGAACATTTTTAAAAAAATACAAAAAGGTTTTAAAAGAAAATGGTGTAATCCAATTTCGTACCGATCATTTTGATTTATTTAATGATTCAATTGAATACTTTAAGGATGAATTTGTAGAAGTAGAACCAGATTTTGATTATCGTGGAAATGAGTTTTATACTGAATATGAAGAAAAAAAGCGAAAAATAGGTAAAATATATCAATGTAAGGTGAGTGGTTTTAATGAAAAAATTGTATAAAGATTTAATGGATTTACCAGCAATTAGCGGGAATGAAAAAAGCGTTCGTGATTATATGAAACAGTATATCGAAAGTTATTCTAACTTCGAGATTGTTTATGATAATCTTGGGTCAATATTCGCATATAAAAAATCAAGCATTGCAAATGCTAAGACAGTAATGGTTGCTGGACATATGGATGAAGTAGGATTTATGGTAGCAAGTATTACTAAAAACGGTCATATCAAGCTACAAGAACTTGGTGGTTGGTTACCTGAAGTGTTGATTTCGCAAGTTATGAATGTGTATTTAGATAACGGAAAAATCATTCATGGAATAATAGGATCGCTTCCACCCCATTTAAAACAATCAAATAAAGCTTCAATTTCTGACTTTTTATTAGATATTGGGGCGTCTAGCTATGATGAGGCAAAAGCAATGGGTGTAAAGCCTGGACAGATGGTTTTATTTAATAATAATTTTCATTATACCGCTAATAAAAACCGAGTTATCTCGAAAGCGATTGATAATCGATATGGATGTGGTCTAGCTCTTGAAGTTATAAAAAAATATAATGATATTAGTTTGCCAATCAATTTGATTGTCGGTGCTACAGTACAAGAAGAAGTTGGATTGCGAGGAGCGACAACTGCAACTAAGAAATTTAAACCCGATGTGTTTATTGCTCTAGATGCTTCGCCAGTCAATGACTTGGACAATCAAAAAGAAGTTGGTTTAGGAAAAGGATTTTTATTAAGAATTTTTGATCCTCGTAATGTAATGCATCAAGGTTTAATGAACTTCTTTAAAGAAATAGCTAAAAAAAATCGAATTCCTTACCAAGCTTTTGTTTCAAAAGGTGGTACGGATGCAGCTGCAGCACTTGATCAATTAGAAGGCATTTTAGCAACAACTATCGGATTACCTGCAAGATATATACACTCAACCGCGGCAATGATGGATATTAATGATTTAAAGGCGGCACGTAAAATGACGTTCAAAGTTATTGATACATTAGATAGTTCCATAATTGAAAGACTTATGGGTGGATATTTTGATTAAACTTAATAATGGTGTATTAATCCCAAAAATCGGTTTAGGAACGTATTTAATGACTGATGAAGATAATACTTATGAAATCATAAAAAAAGCTTTAGAAGTCGGTTATCGACATATTGATACAGCAATGATGTATGGAAATGAAGCAATTATCGGAAAAGCGATCAAAGATTCAAAGATTTCAAGAAGTGAACTATTTATTACGACTAAAATCCATTATCATTATGATCCAGACACTACTATTTCAATGGTTGAAGAAAGACTTAAAAACTTACAACTTGAATATCTTGATTTGTTATTGATTCATTGGCCGAACCATGATGATTCTATCAATATTCAAACATGGAAAGTATTTGAAGACTTTTATAAAAGAGGGATCATTAGGGCGATTGGAGTCTCAAATTTTACGAGATATCAGCTTGATAAGCTACTTTCACAAGTCGATATAAAACCAGTAATTAATCAAATTGAGTTTCATCCTGCCTTATCACAAGAGCCTATGCAAATGTATTTAAATGAAAAAAATATTGCAATTACTGGTTATGGACCGTTAATGCGTGGTAAAATACATGATGAACCATATAAGAGTATTTTTGATAAAATCGCAGAAAAACATCAATGTACAAGAGCACAGGTAGTTATCGCATGGGTGTTATCTAAAGGTGTAATTGTTATTCCAAAGACAGCAACGATTTCAAGACTTGCTGAAAACTTTCAGGCAATAAACATTATATTAACTGATGAAGAAGTCAAAGCGATAGATCAATTAAATACAGGCAAACGGTTATATTCGGATCCTAGTAATAACATTTATGGTAGATTCAAGTCAAGTAAATAAAAACAAATAGAACTTACGGGACCTTTAGAAAGGCCTAAAAAGGAGAAAAAAATGAGTAAAAAAAGAAAAAGAGTTTTTGAATTAACGCTGACTTCTATTTTAGGAGCAGTAATAATGGTTTTATCATTAGTTCCGCAATTGGGATTTATTACAATTGCTCCTGGAATTACCGTTACAATTGTGCACATTCCAGTAATAATCGGCATATTTTTATTGAATATGTCAAATAGTTTGTTGCTAGGATTTTTATTTGGTTTAGGATCATTAATTGCTGCACTCTCTAATAGTGAGCCGTTTAATCAAGCGTTCATTAATCCCTTAGTTTCGATTGTTCCACGAGTGATTTTTGCGTACTTAACCGTCTATTTAGTCCGTGCTTTTAAACTATTAAATAATAGTCCTAAAGGAAAGACACTTATGTTTGTAATGGTAAGTGTCATTACATCGTTTGCATTTTTATTTGGCATTGATAATGCACTTAAATTGATTACACCAGAGCATTTTAGTAATGTTGCTAAAGTGTCACGACCAATAACGTTATTGTTTATTTTTATATTTATTGGATTATATTACTATGTCGCATTTAAGAAAAAATCGCACGTTACTTATATACCATCAGTTTTTATTATTAGTACAGTTATTCACACAATTGTTGTCTTAACAGCTGTATTTATTGTTAGACCAAAAGTTTTCTTTGATACGTTTGGCGAAAACCAAAGCGTATTAGGAATTATCTTTATGATTGCAATGGTTAATGGATTAATAGAAGCGATTGTTGCAGCTATAATAGGAACTCCAATTGCAATTGCGACAACAAACTACTTAGAAGGAGATAGAGAATAAATGATTTTATTATTTGATGTAGGAAATACAACTGTAGGTGTAGGATTCGCATTCGATCAAAAAATAGTTAACTCGTTTCGACTAAATACGAATTTGAAAAAAACAGCTGATGAATATTTTATAGATTTAAAACAACTAATAGAGATAAAAGATATTACTGGCGTAGCGATATCTTCTGTTGTACCAGCTATGACTCGAATCTTAGAAGAATTATCAATTAGATTTCTAGGAATTCATCCTTTGATCGTTCAACCCAAAACGAGAACTGGTATTAATATTATTACCGATCATCCAAAGGAAGTAGGTGCAGACTTAATTTGTGCAGCTGCTGGCGTTGATAGTGAAAAATCAACTCTTGTTATTGATCTTGGAACTGCGACAAAATATATTTATGTCAAAAAAAGTTCGATTAGAGGCGTAATAATTACGCCTGGTATTAAAGTATCAATTAAAGCATTGGTAGGAAATACGGCTTTATTGCCTGAAATAGACATTGATGTTCCTAAAAAGGTGTTAGGGACCAATACAATCGAATGTATGCAATCAGGTGTCACATACGGAACAGCTGTGCAAGTAGATGGCTTAATTGAATTAATCAAGAAAGAAGTTAACGAAGAGTTTAATATAATTATAACGGGTGGTTTAGCGCCAATTATAATTCCATTGATTAAACACGAAGTTTTTTATGATAATAATATTGTGTATAAAGGATTGATTTCTATATATTATAGAAATCAACATTAAGGAGATTTTATGTTAAAAAGAAGAAAAAATGTTTTTGAGAAACTAGAGAATAGTAGTATTGCACTGTTTTACTCAGGATATTCACGTTTAAAGTCAAATGATCAAAAATTTCCATTTAGTGTTAATCGAAACTTTTACTATCTTACAGGAATAAATCAAGAAAATGTTGTCTTAATGTTGGTAAAAGGAGAAAAGAATATCGATGAGTTTTTGTTTTTGGATGAAGTTGATCCTGTAAAAGCACTTTGGGATGGTGCGACACTTTCTTTTGAAGAAGCGAGTAAAATAAGCGGTATTAAAGTTGAAAATATCAAAAAGATAGCTGAATTAGATAGTTTTATTTCGAATATTATAAGTGTCTCAAGACGCGCTATCTTTGGAGATATTACATATATGTATTTCGATTTAGATAAAGAGGACACTAGTGGCTTTTTATCAAGAACCGAGATTATCGCAAATGATTTCACAAAGAAATATCCTTTTATTAGTATTAAAAATAGTAATAGAATTATGGCATCATTGCGAATGAAAAAAGATGACCAAGAAGTTAAATTAACAAATGAGGCAATCAAGATAACAAATAAAGCGTTACAACACGTGATGAAATCTTTAAGACCAAACATGAATGAAAGTGAAATTGAAGCAGAGTATAATTATATTCTAAACAAAAATGGGGTTGAAACTTCATTTGATACAATCGTTGCTTCAGGAAAAAACGGAACAGTTTTACACTATGTAGATAATAATGATAATATTGGAAACAACGAATTAGTTCTTTTTGATTTAGGTGTTAAATATGGTGTTTATTGTTCAGATATATCACGAACTTATCCGGCAAATGGGACATTTACAAAACGTCAAAAAGAAATATATGAAATTGTTTTAGACGCAAACAAGAAAACTATTGCGTGGTTAAAACCTGGATTATCGATGAAAGAGTTTAATGAATATGGTAAAAAAATCTTAATTGATGGACTAAAAAAAATTGGTTTGATTAAAGATAACGATGAAATAACAAAGTATTATTATCATAGTTTAGGACACTATTTAGGATTAGATGTACACGATGTTGGTCTATATGAAGATAACATTCCTGTTGGGGCAATAATTACGGTTGAACCGGGACTTTATATAGCAGAAGAAGCTATTGGAATAAGAATTGAAGATAATATTTTAATTACTGAAAAGGGAGCTATAAATTTATCGAAAGACATTATTAAAGAAGTTAATGATATCGAAGAATTCATGAAAAAGTAGTTTATTAACAATAAAATAGCACAAAAAATAGAAAAGGATCATATTTGATCCTTTTTTTAAGTAATTTTTCTTTCTGATAGTAAGTATATAGGTAGAAGGAGGATTTAAAATGAAAAAAATATTAGTTTTGTTTTTTATAGTTTTTTTATATTCAATTAGTACAAATAAAGTGTACGCAGAACATTATCAAAACTATGAAGAATTGAATCTAACGAGAGGTAAAGTGTTAGATGATTATACAGATGAAGAACTTAAAACTTATTATAAGGATGTTAAAAAGTCGAAGTTTAGTGGGTGGAAAACAAAGTTCATTAACAAGAATGTAAAAGCTACATTTATTAGTGAAACAATTTTTTCATATTATAATGATGGGTATACTCCGATAGACTATATTTATAAAATGGAAGAAAAAAGTGAAAACAAATATAGTTTTTCAGCGACAGGGTCGATATCAGTGTCTAAAAGTTCTTCAAAAGCCGGATTTAAAAGTGGCTTGGACGGATCATTAAAATTATCCTATACATCTTCAGAACAAATAGAAAGGAAAGAAGCGGTAGAATTAAAAGTAAAAGTGGATCCAGGGACTCAAGTTAACCTTTATATTTATGGTGAAGGTAAGATTTCTAATGGCGTTGCGGCAAAGTATTTATTTTGGATACGAAGTAAACTTGGCGGTTTTGAAGTTTTTGAAGTTACTACTGAGTATCAAAAACTTGAAAAAGTTCGTATATGAAAAAATATGTTATATACGGATTAATAATAGTTAGTTTAGGAGTATTGATTCTAATTGTGAATATAACACCAAAAGAAAAGAATTATCGCATTTTAACGGTTGACACGCAATATACTTATTTATATCAAAAGAAACAAAGTCTTAAGCTATTTTTGTATTTCAATGATGGCAAAATACCTGTCACAGAACAAGAAGGATACGAAAGGTTTAAGGTTCATGATAAAGATGACAATAAAAGTTTAGTGTTAGAGTTAATCAACATAGACTACATGAATAGTGAACAATATTTGAACGAAACATATTATAAGTATTATTATGAGTTTAAGATTCCCAATTTAGCAAATGATTTCATTGTTGATGATGCAATCCTTGAGATTGTATTTGCGAACAATAAACGTATTGAATTACAGCTGGGGAATTTTGAATTAATCTATTTAGATAATTATCAAGAACTAGATTGGAGTTCCTTAGACTCTAAAAAAGAAAGCAGCGATTCGTTTCAAATATCGAATATAATGATAGAGTTTTTTGATAACATCGCAAAAATAGATGATATAAAAATCGGAAGCGAAAGTGTGAACTTTATTATGTATGAAAATGCAATAAATGTTATTATTCCCAAAAAGGATTTAGTAATAACAAATCTACCTGTTATTATTAATACGACAAACAAGATTTTTGTTGTTAAAAACCATGATTATATCATCGAATATAATCTATTAGAAAAAGTTAAAAAAGGGATTAATAATTATGAGTTTAATATATGGTGAGAAATTCGGGAAGCTTTACTTGAAGAAGGAATTAAACCTTTCACTATCACGTAATGAAGTTTTACTTATTAAAGGTAATAATGGTGTTGGAAAGACTACGCTTGTAAAGTTATTAATCAAATATATCAAAAATGATTTTGGTTTTTTAAATAATAATACAAAAAAAGTCTATTATCTTGAAGAAAATGTAAGTTTACCAGAATGGATAACAGCGTGTGAATATATTTCAATAATTGAAAAGATAAAAAAACAAAAGATTTCATACATTTTAGATGAGTTATTTGATATTCCTAAAAATGTCAAAATTCGACACCTATCAAAGGGAAACAAGCAAAAGCTAGCGCTATTGACAGTTCTAGTTAATGGCGCTGATCTTTACATTTTAGATGAGCCTTCTAGTGGGTTAGATAAAGGAACATTAAATGAATTTGTTATGTTTTTAAAAGACTATTTTATTAAAGGACAAACCTTAGTTATTATTTCTCACGATAATTCATATGATGAAATTTCGTCTAGGACTATGTTCATATGATTAAGCTACTTATAAATCATTTGTTATCAATGAAAAACAAAATTGTTATTAGTATATTTGTTTTATTGTTGACATTAATATTCATTGTTCCACTTCCTCATGACACTAGAAATTTTGAGATCTTTTACTTTAAAGATGTATATCAAGAGTATTATTATACATTATTATATAGGTTGTTAAATCTTATTTTTCCAATAGTTTCACTCGTCGTTGCTTCCGATCACGATCAAGATTATTTAAATAATCTTACGACTTATCTAGGTCGATTTAAAGTGATAACATCTAAAGTTTTAACATATGTCTTATTAATTTCGATAACGTATGTTGTGATATTATTATTACATCCTGTGATTTTGGTTGCTTCTAAAAACACGTTAATTTATCAGGATTTAGCTTTCGACAATATATTTTCAACTTACTTAAATAGTTTGATTATTTTGATGTTTACATTGTTATTGATTAGAAAGAAAAGTAAATATTTATCCTATATGTTAATAATTATCTATTTTTTATCAGATTTTTACTTTGCTCAGTTTGATTCAATCACATTAATCAACTATATAATTCCGTTTGCCAAAGAAGTTCCATTTACTTATAAGATAGCATATATATTATTTATATTTGAATTAAACGTTCTTAGATACTTATACGAAGATTTATAACAAAAAAAATACCAACAAATTATTTGAACTCATCAGATAATTAAAGTTGGTATTTTTTTTGTTATTTATTAAACATTATCTTCTCATTATCAAACATTTTCGATAAAACGAACACTCCAATAGAAACAATAGTAAAATTAACCAAAATTGTTATTATAAAGTTTAACGCGTTAAAATCAAGACTTAAAATCGAACTAATTGATTGAACTGAGTTATAGATAGGAATAAAATATGCAGCTGTATTAGTATTAACATTTCCAGTGAGTGAAGTTATTCCAATCAACATATTAACGATCATAAATATAGATGCAAATGATGAAGCTTCCTTGGTAGATTTAGAAAATGCAGACACTATTGAAATAAGAACTACAAAAACTAAAATAGTAGAAATTAAAACGATAAGAAGCAATAAGTATGTTTCAATTCCGTAAAAGTCAAGTGATAACTCGCTTGACTGTGTTAATTTCGGTATTGATAACATCAATCCAATAAAACTTGAACCGGCACTAACTAATGAAACAGTACTTAATGCAACGATTTTGCCAATTGCAATTTCGCTTCTTTTAACTGGTGTTGATAATAAGGTTGCAATAGTTCCTCGTTCTTTTTCACCAGCAATCGATTCAATCGAAATTGACATCGCTCCAGTATATAAAAATGTAATTAGTAAGAATGGAATTAGCATTACGATAAATTGAATTGATTTTGACTCGTCAGAAGATAGATCATAAGGATAACCTAAATTGCCGTTAGGATCGATTTTAGGAGGGTTTAAATCGAGTTTGTTGATTAATGAACCTTCGTATTCGTTTATCACTAAATTCAACGTTGAAAATAAGGTTGTTGATTCATTTTTTGTGGAATTATAAAAGACTTCAATTGTAGGTGCAGGTAAACCAGAAGATGAATCATAGTTTGATACTTTGTTGAAGAAATTTTCTTCGAAAACTATTAATAAATCGAGTTCTTTGTTTGTAATTAAATCTCTAATTTGCTTATCATCACGATCGCCTATCGGTTGAATCTCGACATCATCATCATACAATATAGAAAAGTAAGCATTATTAGGCAATTCATCAGGTAAATTATATATAACTACCTGATAGGTATAATCTTCATCAACAGATAAGGTGCTTGACATAATGTCGCCCATAAAACTATACATAACGAAAATCATTAAGCCCGGAAGAATTAGAGACATTAACATTCGTTTATCAGTAAAAAAACGTCGTAGTTCCTTTTTGATAATTGTAATCATGTTCCTCATATAAGAACTCCTCCTTGTTCTTCATAAAGTTTAAAGAATACGTTTTCTATGGAATCATTCTTAGTGATATTTGATAGTGTGTCATCTAAGATCATCTTGCCATTAATAATGATTCCAACCCTATCACACAGTTTTTCAACAAGTGAGAAGATATGAGTTGATAGGATAATTGTCTTTCCAAGATCCCTTAATTCGACTAAAAAGTCAGTAACAGTTTTAGCAGTTATGATATCTAATCCATTAGTTGGTTCATCAAAAATAACAATCTTTGGATCATGAGCGATTGAGATAACAAGTGAAACTTTTTGTTTCATACCAGTGGATAAATCAGAAACTTTTACTTCCTTAAATTCCTCTATTCCAAATTTTTGGAACAGTTTATTCTTTCTCTCTAGTATGACTTCAGGTTCAACATTGTGAAGAGAAGCAAAATAATCAAATAAGTAATTAGGAGTAAAAAAGTCTTCAAGTTTTAACTCGCTTGTTAAAAAACCAATATTTTTTCTAATCTCTGTTGGATTGTCAACAACAGAGATTCCATCAATAAAAGCATCGCCACTATCTGGTTTAATAAGTGTAGAGAGAATTCTAAGCGTGGTTGTTTTACCAGCACCATTTGGTCCTAAAAGTCCGTATATTTCACCTTGATAAGCTTTAAACGATAAATCATCAACGGCAGTTTTAACTTTAATCTTGTTTTGTTCAAGTTTTTGTTGTTTCTTTGAAAGTTTAAATGTCTTCTTTAAATGTTCTACAATAAGTAATTCTTTCATTTTGTTCTCCTTAAAAAATTCCTGTTGATAATACTTTCATAATATTATCAACGATAAAATCTAACTTTTCTTCAGATAGTTCATCTAAAAATAATACTTGTAAACCAACGAAATTGGCAATACCCATTAGTATATATGATAAAGTCTCTAAATCTATATCATCAATTAATTCGCCTTTTTCACGTGATTTTTTTAACTGTTTAATGTAATTCTGAGAAAAGTCACTATAATAGTCTTTAAATATTTCATAATCAATAAACAGAGATTCCCAAATTATCTTATATGATAAGCGATCATCCCATGCGAATTTAAGAAATGCTCTTATACCTAGTTTTTCCATTTCATAACGATTGGAAGCGTGTTTTGTACCTTCTCTAATCGCGGAACCTATTTCAATTCGATATAGTCCTAACAGGTACTTATAAAGAGATAGTTTATCATCAAAATACAAATAAAATGTTCCTGTTGCGATATTTGATTTTTCTATTATCTCATTAATACTAGTAGTAGAAAATCCGTTTTTTGCAAATAATTCCTTTGCTGTCTTTAATATTCGATCAAATGTTTTGATGCCATCTTTCCTTTTTGGCAGTCGATAACCTAAATTTTTCATTGAATTGTTTGGCATTTACTATTGTTAAAAATAAATGCCTACTCCCTTCACATGTAAGCTATAAAATAAAAAATTTTAGTACTAATACTAAAATAAAATTGTATTTTAAGTATACATCAAATATGGTACAAAAACAATCGATTTTATAAAGTATTATTGACTTTAATAAAAAAAAGGAATACAATATAGTAAAGCGAATAAAAGTTCACATTAAAATTTAATAAATAGAAAGAAGGTAAAAAAATGTGTGGTAAAAGCATATACGATATGTACATTGGCCAAACAGAGTCTTTTGACAAGACCATTACTGAGGCTGATATAATTCTTTTTGCTGGTGTAACAGGAGATATGAATCCTGTTCACATTGATGATGTTTATGCAAGTTGCTCAATATTTCACAAAAGAGTTGCTCATGGAGGGTTAGTTGCTGCTTTATTCTCAACCGTTTTAGGAACAAGATTACCAGGCGTAGGAACGATCTACTTGAATCAAGAATCTAAGTTCATTAGACCAGTTTATATTGGGGATACGATTACGGCAAAAGTTGTAGTTAGAGAACTAGATGTTGAAAAAAATCGAGCAGTTTTTGATACTATTGCAGTTAATCAAAAGGGTGAAGAAGTGATTGTTGGTACGGCAGTTGTTATGCCGCCAAGACAAGAATAGGGGTAAATTATGAAAAACATCTGTGAATTATTAAATATTAAATATCCAGTTATTCAAGGTGGGATGGCAAATATTGCTACAGCACAATTAGCATCAGCAGTTTCAAATGCGGGAGGATTAGGTTTAATTGGTGCAGGCGGCAATGACGTTGAATGGGTTAGAAATGAAATCCGTGAATGTAAAAAGCTAACGAATAAACCATTTGGAGTTAACATTATGTTAATGAGTCCTCATGCCAAAGATATAGCGTATATGATCGTAGAAGAACAAGTAAAAGTTGTAACAACAGGAGCAGGAAACCCTGGTCCTTATATTGAAATGTGGAAAGAAGCAGGAATTACTGTAATACCAGTTATTCCTTCTGCACGCTTAGCACAGAGAATGGAAAAAGCAGGAGCAGATGCCGTTGTTGCTGAAGGAATGGAAGCTGGGGGACATATTGGAAAACTAACGACGATGGCGATGATTCCTCAAGTGGTTGATGCCGTTAGTATTCCGGTAATCGCTGCTGGAGGTATTGCTGATAAAAAAGGAGTTTTAGCGGCGTTTGCACTAGGGGCGAAAGGTATTCAAATCGGAACAGTGTTGCTTGCAACAAAAGAGTGTCCAGTTCATGATAATTATAAGAAATTAGTAATTGATGCAAAAGATTCTGATACGATAATCACTGGTTCAGATAAGGCGCCCGTAAGAGTTATTAAAAATCAAATGGCAGTTGAGTACTTGGGATTATCAAAAACGGGAGCAAGTTTAGAAGAATTAGAAAGATTAACGTTGGGATCATTAAAAAAAGCTGTGTTTGATGGTAACTTAGAAGAAGGGTCATTTATGGCAGGACAAATTGCGGGACTAGTCAAAGAAATCAAAAGTGTTAAGGATGTTTTAAGTGATTTATTTGATCATGTTAACGAATATAAGGATAAGTTGGAAGTCTTATGAAAATTGCTTTAATGTTTTCAGGACAAGGTTCTCAATATCCAAATATGGGTATTGATCTAATTAGTTCTAAAGAAGCATCAACATATATTAAAGAGGCAGAAAGTATTTTAGAATTTAATGTTATAGATGCCTTAACAAACAAAAATAGTGAACTAAATGAGACTCTTTATGTCCAACCGCTTATGGTATTATATGAGATACTCTTATTTAAAAAAATAAAAAATGTATTAAATGTAGAAGGATTAATAGGATTTAGTTTGGGGGAGATTAGTGCTTTATATGCTGCAGGTATTTACGATTTTAATAGCATTATAAAAATCGTAAAAAAAAGAGCTGAAGCAATGAATAGTGCGGCACTTACAAGTCCCGGCAAAATGTTAGCGGTAATTGATTGTGAAATGGAGATAATCAACAGTGTGTGTCAAGAGGTTAGTAAAACTAATGTTTTAGTAGTTGCTAATTATAATTCCAAAAAACAAGTTGTCCTAAGTGGAGATGATGAAGGAATTAGCAAGGGTCAAAATCTGTTAAAGTCTCTTGGAGCAAGAAAAGTAATCCAGTTAAACGTTAGTGGAGCATTTCATTCACCGTTAATGAAGAGTGCAGAAATAGAACTTTTTTCATTTTTAGAAAACTTTAAAAAAGGTTCGATAAAAATACCTTTTTATATGAATGCAACTTCACAAAGATTAAACCTAGATGATTTAGAAAAGTTGATTGCAAAACAACTTACAAGTCCTGTTTATTTTTATCAAAGTATTGAACAAATGATTAAAGATGGATTTGATACATTTATTGAAGTTGGTCCTGGTAATGTTTTGTCAAAACTTGTTAGTAAAAATTATTCAAATATTAAAACTTATTGTGTTGGAAATGAAGAAGACTTAAGGAAATTAAAGGAGGAAATACTAGATGTTAAATGATCGTGTGGCTATTGTAACTGGTGGAGCAGTTGGTATTGGGAAAGAAATTTCCTTAAAGCTTGCAAAAGATGGCGCAAAAATAGTCGTTAATTATCGTAAAAGTGAAGAAGAAGCGAAAGCGTTAGTTGAAGAGATTAAATCATTCGGTGGCCATGCTTTAGCAGTTAAAGCCGATATCGGAGGTTTTTTAGAAGCGAAACATCTTGTTGATGAAGCAATTAGAGCCTTTGGCGGTATTGATATTGTTGTTAATAATGCGGGTATCACAGATGATGCATTACTTTTAAGAATGCAAGAAGAACAATTTGACCGTGTTATTAATACTAATTTAAAAGGCGTGTTCAACGTTTGTAAACATGCCTCAAGAAGTTTGTTAAAATCAAAAGCTGGAAGAATAATTAATATCTCTTCAGTTGCAGGAATTAAAGGTAATGTTGGACAGGCGAATTATGCTGCTTCAAAAGCAGGATTAATTGGATTTACAAAAACTTTAGCACGTGAGTTTGCCTCAAAAGGGATAACTGCTAATGTTGTAGCCCCTGGGTTCATTGAAACAAAGATGACAGATCTTCTATCGACTGAAATTAAAGAAATGGCTTTAAATGAAATTCCATTAAAACGTTTTGGTTCATCAAGTGACGTTGCGATGTTAGTTAGTTTTTTAGCAAGCGATAATGCTTCATATATAACTGGACAAGTTATTAGTGTCGATGGAGGATTATCAATATGAGTAGAAGAGTTGTTATTACCGGAATGGGAACTGTAAACCCTTTAGGACATAACACTTATGAATCATTTAATAATATGTTAGATGGTGAAAATGGAATTTCAGAAATAACGTTATTTGACCCTCATAGACTTAAAGTTAAAATGGCAGGCGAAGTAAAAAATCTAAACCTAGAGGATTACTTTGACCATAAGGAAATAAAACGTAATGATCGGGTAATGTTATTAGGATTAATTGCTGCAAAAGAAGCTTTTGAGCAGGCTAATTTAAATCAAGGTGATTTTGATCCTTACCGTTTTGGAACATTTGTCACAAGTGGTATCGGAGGGTTATCAACATTCTACGAAGAAATGAAGACAGCTATTTTGAACGATCCTAATCGTGTGTCACCATTTTTTGTTCCTAAAACAATTATTAATATGACAAGTGGGGCTATCTCAATCAAGTATGGATTAAAAGGACCTAATTTACCAATTGTTACTGCATGTTCAGCCTCAACAAACAGTATTGGTGAGGCGTATCGAAATATTAAACATGGTTATATCGATTTTGCGATTTCTGGTGGAAGTGAAGCATCAGTAACAGAAATCGGAATTAGTGCTTTTCAAGCATTAAGAGCTCTTAGTACTAGTACAGATAAAGACCGCGCATCAATTCCGTTTGATTTGGAACGTAATGGTTTTGTAATGGCTGAAGGGGCAGGCGTAATTATTTTAGAAGAGTATGAAATGGCTAAAAAAAGAGGTGCGAAAATTCTTGGTGAACTTGTTGGTTATGGAGCTACAAGTGATGCATTTCATGTTACTGCGCCAGACGAAAATGCCGCTGCAATTACTAAGGCAATTACACTTGCTTTAGAAGAAGCAGGATTATCTCGTGAAGAAATTGATTATATTAATGCCCATGGTACTTCAACACAACTAAATGATAAGATTGAAACGATAGGAATTAAGAACGCCTTTTTAGATCATGCTAAAAAGATAAGTATTAGTTCAACAAAGTCAATGACTGGTCATGCATTAGGGGCTGCTGGAGCAATCGAATCAATTGTTTGTTTAAAAGTCTTAGAAAGTGATACTATCCCACCAACGATTAACTATCGTGTTAAAGATGAAAACTGTGATTTAGATTACACAGTAAATCAAAAAAAACATCGTAAAGTTAAATATGCGATGAATATAAATCTAGGGTTTGGTGGGCATAATGCGGTATTAATTTTTAAAAAAGGGGATGAATTAAATGATTGATAAAGAAGTAATAAAAAAGATTATTCCTCATCGCGAACCATTTTTGTTAATCGATGAAATAATTGAATTAGTCCCGGGTAGACGTGCAGTAGGTTATAAAAATGTTCGAGAAGATGAGGAGTATTTCAAAGGCCATTTTCCAGAATTTCCTGTTATGCCAGGAGTGTTAATCTTAGAATCATTAGCCCAAATGGGCGCCGTTGCTGCCTTGGGGAGTCCTGAGTTCAAAGGTAAAATTGCGATTTTAACAGGAGCTGACAAAGTTAAATTCAGAAAAACAGTTCATCCTGGGGATACACTTAAGTTAGAGTGTGAACTAATAAAGATTAAAAAGAATTATGGATATGCTTTTGGTAGAGCAACAAAAAATGGTGAATTAGTTTGTGAGGCGAAGATCAGTTTTGCGATCAAATGAAAAAGTTAAGTTAATTGGTGTAAAAAGAATTGATTCTACCAATATGTATTTAAAGAATAATTACTTTAAACATTCAAGTTTTACTTTTATTCGTGCTGATTATCAGACAGAAGGAAGAGGACAGTTTGATCGTAAATGGTATTCATTGGCAAATGAAAATTTGTTATTTTCGTTTTTACTAAGAAATGTAGCATTTAAAAACATCATGTCTATTAGAAAAATTGTTGTTGATACAATAATAAAACAGTTGGAAAAATATAGAATTAAACCGGTGTTTAAAGAGCCTAATGATATTTATGTGAATAATAAAAAAATTGTGGGGATTCTTATTGAAACAAAAACAGCAGTAAAGGATTTTGATTATGTCGTTATTGGAATAGGAATAAATACTAATCAAGTCGAGTTTGGCGATTTAGTAGCCACATCAATTAAATTAGAATTAAACCATGATGTTGATATTAAAGAACTTTATAAAGAACTAGTAAAAGAATTAATTTTTAAAATTCAGGAGGTAGATTAACGTAGAAATACGTGCAATTCGGAATCGTTCTACGCTTTATCTACAATTAGTGATAAAAGTGCTAAAGCATAATTAAATAGTAAAATATTTACACTATTTTGTAATATTCCTTCAATGTCAAGTAAAATAATATATTATATTATCAGCAAATTGGAGGAAATCAAAATGGATTATGCATTTCTAATGTTATTTTCGATTGAGACAGTACTAATAAATGTAATGTTTGTAATGTATTATTTGAAATCTAAAAAAAGATTTTCAACAATTCTTAATGTTGCAATTTTTTTAATCATTTTATCAATTATAGTCTTTACTGCATATTTTTATTATGATAAGATTTCTAATAGTTTACGACTTCAAGCCATTATTTCTTTATCAGGAATAATTTATGTTATTGCTTTTCAAGCACTTTACCGTGAAAGAATATACAAGATAATTACAGCTTCAGGATTTATTTGGTTTTTCACGATGACAGGTAAGATATTTGCAACTATACTTGTTCATCTATTAGAATTTGATAACCGCAACCTTTATCTATTAATTATCCAAACTTGTGTATATATTGTGTTTTCCATTCCGTTCATTCAAATTAAAAATCATGTTTTTAATAAGATTTTTAATCATTCCGAACGGATTTTAGGTTTCTTTTCGCTGGTAATTAGTTCCTTTATTGCCTTATTGTTGGCAATAAGTTTATTATTTAATTACAGTAAGTTTAAAATTGTTGACTTATCAGTCTTACTGTTTATAACACTTTTGGCTGTTTCAATTTTGAAGTTAATGGTCGCATATGAAGAAACTTATCAACAGAAGAATGCCTGGAAGACAAGAGCTAAAATTGATTTTTTAACAGGAATTAAAAATCGTCAAGCGTTGTTTGATGATTTCAGAAACTTTGTAAATTTAGATAAGAAATTTTCCGTTTTTATGTTAGATCTCGATAACTTTAAGCTCATAAATGACAACCATGGTCATCTTAAGGGCGATGAGTATTTGATTGCATTTAGTAAAAAGATTAATGATGTGATTGGTAAAAACGGCATTAATTATCCAATGTCAGGCGATGAATTTGCAGTAATATATTTTGCAGATGATTATAAAAGATTATATAATGAAATAAAGAAAATAAATTTGAAGGGATATATTGATATTGATTTTTTAGGGGTAAGCTTAGGAATTGTTCATTATCCGAAAGATGCAATGACGATTAATGCGTTATTGGATAAAGCGGATAATAAAATGTATCGAATGAAAAATTATAAGAAGGCCACTGTTTAATATTAATAATTTAGGATAAGAAAATGAAAAATAAAGAAACGTTACAGGCAATTAAGTTTACACTATTCTCGATTTCAGCGGGAATTATTCAAACATTAGCATTTACAATTCTTAACGAATTACTAACTGTTTTTGATGGGGAATATGGACCAAACTATTTTGTTGCTTTGTTATTATCGATTTTATGGAATTTTACATTTAATCGTAAGTATACGTTTAAAGCTAATAATGATATTAAAAAGGCAATGCTTTTAGTCTTATTGTTTTACATTGTGTTTACACCAATATCTATTCTTTTAGGTGAATATTTTAAGAATAATGGGATAAACGAATATATTGTCTTTGCAATTACATTATTAGCAAATTTTGTTTTAGAGTTTTTATATACCAAGTTTGTTGTTTATCCAGAAAAGGATAATAAAACTGAAGATGATGAAAAATAATGAAAGGCTTTATGCCTTTTTTATGATTTAGTGGGTGATAAAAAATGAGAAAAAATATAATAGTTATACTCTTGATGTTACTAGTTTTAGTAGGTTGTCAAGAAAAAAGCGAGTTTCAAATTGTCGTTGATAAAATCGATAAAAATGTGATTAATGATTATGCATTGCTTGAAACTTTTAACGAACAAAAGATTACATGGTATTTAAATGATGAGTTAATTAATAATGAAATTCCATATTTTTATACAACTGAAGATGTTGAATATTCCTTAAAAGGTGTTTTAGAAGATGGTAGTGAAGCTAAGACAAATATAACAATTAAAAAGACTAACTTTGTTACAGACTTTGTTGTTAAGACTAACGACAAAGCAGCAATCAATTCAAAAGATGATTATGTTAAAGGTAAAGTAAGTTTAACTAACTCCGCCTATTTTGATTTTAGTGAACGTACAATGAAGATTAAAGGACGCGGTAATTCAACATGGCAATATGATAAAAAGCCTTATAAGATTAAATTCGATGATAGAATTAGTATTTTAGGTATGAAAAATGCTAAGGAATACGTACTATTAGCTGAACATAACGATAAAAGTTTAATGAGAAACTATGTTGCTCATTATATGTCAACATTTTTAAAAATAGGTTATACATTAGACACAAGATACGTTAATTTGATTATTAACGATGAATACAAAGGATTATATTTGTTAACTGAACAAGTTGAAGTAGATAAGAATAAGCTAAATCTAGAGCTCAATGAAAAGGCTGATAGTGGTTTTTTAATTGAGTTAGAACGTGACTATACTCGTGTTTTAGGTGAAGGAACCGAAGGGGAAGATTGGTTTAGATTAAACAATCCAGGGACCAGTTTGCGAAATAATGGTGATCAAGAAGTTTACTATGTCATTAAAGATCCTGATACGGAAGATTACAGTAAAGAAGAAGTGAAAGCGAAAATTAGTTATTATAAAAAGTATTTTACCGAATTTCAAGAATCAGTAATTAATAATAAATACGAGGAATTCATTGATGTTGATAGTTTTATTGATTACTTTGTCTTAACAGAGTTAATGAAACAAGTTGATATTGGCTATTCATCTGTATATATTAACAAAGATACTAATGGGAAGATGCGGATGGGGCCTATTTGGGATTTTGATATATCTAGTGGTAACGGAAACTATTATGCCTATGGACCAAAAGGATTTTGGAATGATTATAATCCTTGGTTTGATATTTTAATAAGTAATACTAAGTTTCAAAAAGCTTTTATTAAGCGCTTTAATGAAGTAATGAATCTATACTTTGATAAGGTTATGAGTGAGATTGATCGTGTAAACAATCATATTCTTAATAGTGCTTTAAGGAACTTTAATTATTGGTCAATGTTTGGACTTGATGAAGGAAAGTTTGATCCTAATCCTACGGAAATGAAAAATATATTATCATATAATGGTCAAGTAAAGTATTTAAAGGATTATTTAAGAACCCGTAAGGAATGGTTAGTAACTAATCTCAATGATAAAGGCTATTTTGGCTATCTAGATCGTAAAGATGAAGGATTTGATGTAATCGATAAATAATGCATTATTCTTGAATTTTCTTAGCAATATTATATAATTAATAACTGTGTTCAAGATAAATACTGATTTTGTATAACTCATAATTGAATAATAACCTCACGTTTGGTAAAATGATTATGCCAAGCAAGAATAGTGAATAGAATAC